>Ga0105047_10000060_pt1 | contig 141144 bp, 108 predicted proteins | sample MAT04_FD_78384 | JGI IMG/M metagenome (GOLD analysis project Ga0105047, IMG submission 78384) | Freshwater microbial communities from Lake Fryxell liftoff mats and glacier meltwater in Antarctica - MAT-04 (megahit assembly) | ecosystem: Environmental > Aquatic > Freshwater > Ice > Liftoff...
CCTGATCCAGAAGGAGGCGTCGGCGTCGGCGCCGGGCGCCAAGCAGGTCGGCACGTTCTACGAGGGCTCGGCCGACGAGACGAGCTGGTCGACCGCGCTCAGCAAGGGGCGTTGCTACTGGTTCATCGGCGCCGGCACCCCAGGCAAGGTGAACAAGCTCTCGCTCTACATCTGGGACCCGTCGAACAAGCGGATCACGGAGACGAAGGCCGAATCGAACGTCGTGATGATCGGGCACTGCGCCAAGGACACCGGCATGTTCAAGTTCCAGGCGAAGGTGCGCAGCGGCGGCGGCAGCTACAAGGTCGCCGTCTACGAGAAGGAGTGAGCGCGGTCACCAGCGCGCTTCGCGGAAGAACAGCTCTCCGTCGAGCGTCTCGCTGAACGAGGGCGCTGTGGGGACGCCGTCGGCCACGAAGGGGACGACGGCGCCGAGGACCTCGGGGGCGCGGAGCACGCGATGGTGGCCGAGCCCGTGGGTCGACACGAGGGTGCCGGCGGGCGCCGCGCGTGCGATGGTCTCGCCGTCGCTGAAGGGCACGATGTTGTCGCCGACGTCGTGCACGACGAGCAGCGGGCGGTCGAACCTGGCGGCGTCCGCGCGGACGTCGAGGTCCTCCATGCGGATGCCGTAGCGGCGCTCGAGCCGGCTGATCATGCCGTGCTGAATGCTCGCGTCGAGCCCGAGCATCGTTCCGAAGCCGGCCGCGAAGCGCTCGGGGCTGACGGGGGGGGCGATGAGGGCGAAGCGGTCCGCCCGGAGGCCGAGGCGCGTCGCGAAGAGCGAGGCGGCGCCGCCGACGGAGTGGCCCACGATGGTGTGGAGCCGACCGAGGTGAAGCGCCACCGAGGTGATCGCGCGCGCGTGCTCGACGACGGACGAGAGCCCGGCGGGTGCGTCTCCGTGTCCGGGCACGTCGAAGGTGACGACGTTGAAGCCGCGGGCGACGAGCGGCTCGGCGAGCTTCGCGAGCTGCGAGCCGCGCCCCTCCCAGCCGTGGACGAGGAGAACGGTCGCGGGGCCGCTGCCCCAGCGCCAGGCGGGGAGCATCCGTCCGTCATGGGGGATCGCGAAGCGCTCGGCGCTCGCGAGCGCCTGCTCCTCCCACGCGGGGCGGCGGTGGCGGCGGGCCGTGAGGAAGAGCCGCTCGGCGTAGCTCGAGGCGAGGGTAGGGGCATACGGGCCGATGACCCGGAAGCCGGCTCGGGCGGCGCGGATCGCCAGCGGGAGCTCGCGAGGGCGTCGATTCGGAGAACGAACGTTCGTGCTATTGTTGGGGTCACGGGCGGCAGCGGTCATGGGGTCCTCCTCGGGCGTGTGCGTGGGCGGGGCGTGCGGCTCGCGTCGCCGGGTCAGGCGAGGCGAGCGTCGGTCAGGATGCGTTCGAACGCGGCGCGAGCGCGGCGCTCGGCGCGGGCGGGGTCGCCGATGCGGCGAAGGAAGTGGTAGCCGTACGCGATCGAGTAGACCTCGTGCGCGAGCTGCTCGGTGTCGAGGTCCTTGCGGAAGTGCTTCTCCTCGATGGCGATGCGGGCGGCGCCGGCGAGGGTCGCGAGCCAGTCCTTCTGCGACGCGACGAAGTGATCGCGCGCCGGGCCGGGGCGATCGTCGAGCTCCACGCCGGCCACGACGAAGATGCAGCCCCCCGGCATGAAGTCCTGCTTCGACCAGGCGAGCCAGTTGTCGATGAGCGCCCGGACGCGCGGCTCGCCGCGCGGCTTCTTCAGCGCGGGGGCCACGACGAGCGCGACGAAGCGTTCGACCGCCTCGTCGAGGATGGCGACCTGGAGGTTCTCCTTCGAGGAGAAGTGCGCGAAGAGGCCGCTCTTCGACATCCCCACGTGCTCGGCCAGCTTGCCGATCGTGACGCCCTCGAGGCCGAGCTGCGTCGCGAGCGACAGAGCCGAGCTGAGCACCGTCGCACGTGTGTCCTCGCCCTTGGTCACCATGGCTACGGGATACAAAATAGAACGAACGTGCGGGAAGTCAAGGGGGCACGGAAATCAGGCCCCGGGCGGGGGCCTGCGACGCCGATGACGATTCGATCGCGATATATCGTTGACGTCGCGCGCCAAGGTGGCCTAAACCCGCGTCCTCAATTGAAGCGTTTCGGGCGGGTAGCTCAGCGGTAGAGCGCTGGCCTTACAAGCCGGATGTCGCAGGTTCAAGCCCTGTCCCGCCTACTGAAGAAGTGAGCAGGACAACGGTACGGAGTTCGTAGTAGAGAGAGTCACGACGCCAAGTTGGGGCGGTAGTTAAGTTGGTTATAACGCCGGCCTGTCACGCCGGAGGCCGCGGGTTCGAGTCCCGTCCGCCCCGCCAACTACCTCGGGTCAAAACCGAGGGTACCTGAGCAGCACGCAGTACGAGAAGGGATCGAGGAGTCATCCTCGGTCCCTTTTTCGTGGGTCGAGCAACGACGGCAACGTCCTCGTCGACACGCAGTTCTGACCTATCATCCGCGCCCATGGCGGCAGCGTTCTCCGCGAACCGTGACATCAAGGTCGAGGCCTCCGAGACGGCGCCCGGCCTCTACACGCTGCGCACGCGCGGCCTCGCCGACCGCAAGCGGCCCGAGCTCGAGATCGCCGGCGTACCCGAGGTCGCGCTCAACGGTGCGGGCGGCGTCCTCAACATGATCGCCGACTACTCGGTGAAGAACGCCGAGATCTTCGCCGACCAGACCGTCGGCAACGTCCTCACCGTCGGCGAGGAGGGGCGCAGGCTGCTCCTCGTCGTCCGCACCGCCCTCGCGGAGAAGCCGAAGGGAGGGCTCTGGTCGAAGCTCACGGGAGGCGGCAAGGGTGTGCTCCGCCTGCGCGACGTCACCGGCGACGCCGAGGCCCCGCTCACCGCGCTCGCGACGATGCTCGTCCACCGCGCCGCCGTGCGGCTCGCCAAGGACGACGACGAGGGCGCGCGCACCGAGCTAGAGGCCGCGATCGTCACGCTGCCCGGCGAGGCGGGCGCCGGTGAACCGCCCTCGATCGGGGGCGCGGACGGCGTTCTCAACTGGCAGAACTACCTCGCTCATCTCGATCTCGCGACGCTGGCAGGCGACGACATCGACGAAGCCGCAAAGCACTTCGGTGACGCGCTCGTCCGCTCGGCCTCGCTCGCGCGCCGCGAGCTCGGCGCCACGTGCGAGGCCGTCACCGCCCTCGCCGAGGGGGACGTGGCCCGCGAGGCGACGCGCATCATCGAGCACAACCTCCAGCACGCGGAGCGCGGGCCGGGCCCGGCGCCGGCCCTCATGACGATGGCGAGCCCGATCTGGGAGCTCACCGAGGACGGGCAGGCCACGCGTCGTGCGAGCCTCCTACCGGCGAAGCTCTTCTCGCTCTACTACGACGGTGTCGCCGCCGAGCGCCTCCTGCGCGACGGTGCGACCCTCGTCGCTGCGATCCTCGAGCGCGCGCGCGCCGTGCCGTGGCGGGCTGCATGGGTGGCGCGTGCGACACGCGACGTGTGGATCAGCGACGAGGCACCGTCGATGGATCCCCTCGGCCCTGCGCACCCCGCGGACGGCGTCGTCTCCACGGTGCTCGCCGACGTGGCCCGGTGCTTCCGGGCCGGAGCGACGAACGACGAGATCCTCGCGCGGTATGCGCCGCGCGAGGGCGCGTCGCCCGCGGAGACCGAAGCGCTTGCGGCGATCGACGCGAAGCTCGCCGAGCTCGCAGCCTTCGAGGGCGAGCAGTACATCGCGGCGATGCAGCTCTGAGGCGCCGGCTCGGGGTCAGGGGACGACGAAGTCGAAGTTCGCGCCCCAGTTCCAGAGCTCGTTGCCGTAGAGCGAAGGCGTCGCGTCGGAGTCGCGCACGTTGCCGCGCGCGCCGCCGCCGTAGACCGTGCCGGGGCCGATGCACCGGGTGGCAGGGTTCACGTCCTGGTTCTGAGCGTAGCGCAGGCGCATGTTCACGCCGCTCGGGACGGCGCCGAGCGTGATCGTCACGGTGTCGGGGCCCGACACGGCGACGCTCGAGATGGCGACCATCGCGCCGTTGTCGAGAAAGTCGAAGCCGTAGTTGCCGGGGTCGGTGACGTGGACGGTGTCGAGGGTCAGAGGCGGTACGGGCACGTGGTACGTCACGGTGACGACCTTGCCGATCCGCGCGATGTTCTTCGGGCGTACGGGCTCCCACGCCTCGCCCGCGAAGACGACGCGGGCGTACGCCTTGGCGAAGTACTCACCGAGGCGTCGCTCCCCCACGGCGCTGAAGTGCAGGCAGTCGTTGTTGACGGAGAGCGGGTAGGCGGGCGTCACGTAGACGACCTTGCCCGGCGCGCGGATGTGCGCGTCGAGCTGCCACTGCGCGACCTTGCTCGTGCGCGTCGAGGTCCACCCGCTGATCGCGGAGATGAAGAGCGGGACGCCCTGCGCCTGGCCGGTGATCGCCTTCACCGAGAACTCGTAGTCCTCCTGCCACTCGACGAGGCCGTCGCTGTAGTCCTTGATCTTGTTGGGCACGCCGTCGGTGCCGGGGAGGGGGAACTCGGGCGCGCCCTCGGCGTAGGCGTAGTGATCGCTCTCGCCGTGAATGGCGACGACAGCACGGACGACGTGGGTCTTGCCGGCGGCCGCGGCGATCGCCTTGGCGCTCGTGACCTCCTTCATGCCTTGCCCGAACGGGCTCATGTGGCCGCGGTCCGCGTTGTACTGGCAGAACCCCTTGCGGAGGCACCAGTACGTGTTGCCGCTGCGGCCGTGCATCGACGGAAGCACGTCGTGCTTCGTGGGGTACCCGGCGCGCACGCCGAACTCGAACTTCTGCGCGGCAAGATACGAGACCTCGTCGGCGATGCCGTTGGCGGAGGTCTCGACCTTGTAGTTGAAGAACTGGTCGGACTCGACGAGCGGCACGAACGCGTTGGGCGTCTGGTAGGCCTTGCACCCGTTACCGTCGCACGCGGTCATCGGCATCACGCCCGTGTCGAACATGAGGTTCGTGTAGGGCTGAACCGTTGTGAGGACTGGGGTTCCGCCGTTGGCCACGGCGTTGCTCTGGCCCGTGATGAGGACGTGATTGACGTCGTAGTCGACGTACGTGGGCGAGAGCGGTCCGGGCGGAGGCGGGGGAGGGCCGGCGTCGTACGCGTCGCCGTCGGCCATCGCGTCGGTGATCCCGGCGTCGCTCGCGCCGTCGCCGTCGCTCGCGTCGCCGCCGTCGCCCGCGTCGCTCGCGTCGCCGCCGGCCTCGGAGGCGACGCTCGCATCGAGCCGCGCGGGGCCACCTGCGTCGTCGCCGGGGACGACGCTCTGGTCGGTCGCTCCGTCGTCGCCAGGCAGCGGCCCGCCGCCAGCGTCGTCACCGGCGCCGAGGCTTCCCGTGCATCCGTACGCGGCACCGAGCACGGTCACCGCTGCAAGCGCGCGGAGGAGGTTGGAACGCGTGTGACGCTGGCGCATTTCACCTGGCAATTTAGTACTCGATTCGGCGCACGCTCGCGCTGCGTGTGGCGTTCGCAAACATTGCAGCGCGGCGCAATGTCCGCGCGGAGGGGCGCCCTTCAGGGCACCGGCTCGTCGAAGTGGACCGCCCAGTTCGAGAGGTCGTAGCCGGCCTGCGACGGGGTGTCGTCCGAGTCGCGGAGGTTCCCGCGTGCGATGGTGCCGGAGCCGCCGCAGCCGGTGAACGTGTACGCGTAGCGCAGGCGCACGTTCCCACCGACGGGGGCGGACGCGAGGGTGATCGCGACGCTGTCCGGACCCGCGAGTGCGACACCGACGATCGCGGGGGGGGCGCCGCTATCGTCCGCGAGCTCGAAGCCGTAGTTGCCCGGGTTCGTCACCTTCACGGTGTCGAGCACCAGCGGCGGCTTCGGCACGAGGAACTTCGCGGTGATGACGTTGCCCTGCCTCGTGATCGCCGCGGGACGCAGCGGCTCCCACTGTCGTCCGTCGAGGACGATGCGCCCATAGGCCTTGGCGAAGTACTCGCCGAGGTGCTGCTGCCCCGGGCCCGTGATGTGAAGGCAGCCGCTCGAGTACGGCAGCGCGTACGTCGGCCCGACGACGACCACCTTGCCCTTCGAGCGGACGTGAGCCGCGAGCTGCTGATAAGCGATCACCGTGGTCGGCACGTTGTTCCAGTGGGAGTACTGGGAGACGAGGAGCGGCACCGGGAGCGACTGCCCGTCGATCGCCTTCACGCCGGCCTCGTAGTCGCGCTGCCACTCCTCGAGGCCCTCGCCGTAGTCGTGGAGGACGGATTTTCCGTCGGTGCCCGGCAGCGGGAAGAGCGACGCGCCGGCGGATGCGGCGTAGTGATCGTGCTCGCCGTGGATCGCAGTGACGGCCCGCACGGCATACGATTTCCCCGCCGCCTTGGAGAGCGCGAGCGCGTCGGTGACCTCCATCATCCCTTGGTCGAACGCCTTCACGTAGGTGTTGCCCGGCCACCAGTCGCAGCCGCCCTTGCGAAGGCACCAGTAGCTGTTGCCGCTCCGACCGTGGAGGCTGACGAGGACGTCGTGAGCAGCGTCTCCGGTGCGGGAGGCGTAGCGCTCCTTCGCGAGCTTCGACGCCTCGTTCGCGAGGCCCGCCGACATCGTCTCGATCGGCTTGAAGAAGGTGTCGCCCTCGACGAGCGGAACGAAGCTCGTGGGCTTCTGGTAGACGTTGCACCCGTTCGAGTCGCACGCCGTGGCCGGTATCACGCCGGTGTCGAACATCAGGTTCGCATACGGCTGCGTGGTCGACAGGATCGGTACGCCGTCGAGGGCGACAGCGTTGCTCTGGCCCGTCGAAAGGATGTGGTTTACATCGAAATGAACGTACGGGACGGGCGGGGGCTCGCCGGGTCCTCCGTCGCCGGCATCGCTACCGCCGACGCTCGAGCTCCCGCCGGGCGCCGGCACGGTGCCGGAGGGGGCCGGTGGGGTCGACGCCGAGGGGCCCGCGGAGCCCGCACCGCCGGCCTCCGACGAGCCGGAGCCCGCCGCGCCCGAGCCACACGCGGCCAGCACGAGGCCGAGAGCCAGGAGGTCGACGGAGCGGAGGCGCCTCATTCACGGGCGCTGCGTGCATGGGCCGTGCCCTGCGTCGCGAAGGCGCGCTAAGGCGTGGGGAGGATCGCCTCACCTGGCGTCGAGGTGACGATGCGGCCACCGCGCTCGACGAGAACGAGCCGTGTGCCGAGCGCCGCGACCGGGACGTCGTAGGCCCTTCCCGCGGCCGTCACGCGCCGGACCGCGCGCTCCGGTCGCTCGTTCACCACCACGACGAGCGATGCCCGCGGCGCGACGAGGGTTCGCGCGGCAACACCCCAGTCGCCGGGTGACGTGGGGACTCCGGCCGCGGCGAGCGCCGTGCCGAGCAGCTTCACGAGGGGCTCACGCTCGCGCGCGAGCTCGAGGGAGAGCGGCTCGTGCCATACCGACCCCGAGAGAGTCGCCACACTGGGGCGCTCCGCACGTCGTACGGACTCCTGGAGCAGGCCCTCGAACGCGACCCAGCCTGACGCGCTCCATGCCGTCTTCTCGTGGACCGCGACCGGTCGTGCAGGGCCGAGGAGGCCGAGCGCGCGGAGGGACGGCGTCTCGAGGCCGTACGAGTCGCCCTCGATCGGACCCGTGAAGAGGACCTTCGCGCCACGGCGTGACGCCTCGAGGATCGCGTGCGCCGCGCTCTCGTCGAGGACGTCGGCGGAAGGAACGAGGACAAGCTTGGCGGACGCGAGGCGAGCCGACGTGAGGCGCAGATCGGAGATGGCCGTCGGCACCACGCCGAAGCGCTCGGCGAGCGCGCGGACGGCGATCTTCGTGGCGTCGATCGCGTGGGTGCGTCCGAGGAACGCGCGCGCGTGAGGCACGACGAGCACGATCGGGTCGGCCTCGTAGTCGTCGAGCAGCGGCGCGGCCGTCTTGAAGAACGCGCCGAGCTCGATCATCGGGTCGAGCTCCGGCTTCGCCGTGCCGTCGGGGCGGAAGAGGCCGATGGTCGCCTCCTCGTCGATCGGCATGTAAGGGTTCACGTTCCACGCCCACTCCACGACGCCGGTGCCTCGCCCGGCGAACGCATAGGCGAGCTTGCGCTCGAGCAGACGTGCCGCGCCCTCCGGGGACCGCCAGGGCGCGCCGTCGAGGTCCTCGAGCCGCATGAGGCCCGTCTCCTGATGGAGGCTCGGCTTCTCGGGCACCTTCGTGGTCACGCCGTCCCAGAGGAGATCGTCGTTCTTCCACCACGTGTGCACCGCCGTGTAGTCGAGCGACTCGGCCATGAGCTGCTGCGTCGGCCTCTCGTAGATCCCGCCCTCGTCCTGCCCGAGCGTGACGAGCGGTCGTGCGCCTGCCGTGTGGAGGATGTCTCGCATCCGCGCCGCCCAGCCCGCGACGACCTCCTGCGCGAACTCCTGGAAGTCGCGCACCTTGCGCGGTCGCCGCGCGACCTGCACGAACGCCTGCGCGAAGTCCTCGGGGCGGGGTACGCTCATCGGGTCACCGGAGGGCTCGTGCCAGAGCGCGCGGAGCTTCACGGGGTCGTCGCCGTGGCGCTTGCGCACCCACGACGCCCACGCGCGCTTCTCGTGCTCGTCGCCGATGGCCCGCGTGCTCCAGAGCGCGGCGCGCGGCGCGTACGACGGCTCGTTGATGAGGTCCCAGTGGATCCACCGGTTGCCGCGATAGCGTGTCGCGAAGAGCGTCAGCAGCTCGCGCTGCCCCTCGATCGCGCGAGGGTCGAGGTAGGGGTTGTCGCCCGTGAAGGAGGGAGGACGGAACGCGAAGAGGTTGAAGCACACGACAATGCCGTGTCGCGCAGCCGTGTGGACGAAGGCGTCGAGCGCGGCGAGCACGTTCTCGTCGATCGCGCCGGGGTCGACCATGGCGCGCGACCAGGCGGTCCACAGGCCGGTACGCACGAAGTTGATGCCCCGCTTCTGCATTGCGGCGAAGTCGGCGTCCCACACGTGCGGGTTCGGCTCGAAGAGGAACTTCCGGTGCACGTCGGAGGCCATGTACGTGGTGCCGATCACCGGAAACGGCTTGCCGTCCTTGCGGAGCCAGTCGCGCGTGACCTCGAGCTTCGGGGCCGAGGCGAGGAGCTTCTCGTCCTTCACCACGAAGCCGGTGCGCGCCACATGCGGGGTCAGCAGGGCTGCATTCCCCACGGCACGCGACTCGATCGTGACATGGAAGAGGCCGGGCGCGAGCTTGGCCCGGATCGGCACGAGCGCCGTGCGCGACTCGGGCGTCCCGGCGAGCGTCACGTCCGCGCTGAACACCTCGCGACCGCCCTCGTCCTTGACGACGACGCGCGCTCGCGACGACGGCTCCTCGCCCTGCCGCACGACGAAGCGGCGCTGGGTCACGCGGATCTGCGCTTGATCGCCCGGTTCGATCGCCGCGCGGACCGGCTGGCCTCGGAGCTCCGCCGCACCCTCGAGCGCACGGGAGACGATCGCGCGCACGACGGGCGCATCGAGGCGAGCGTCGCTCGTGGCGAGCACCCAGCGCGCGCCTGCGGCGTCGCCGCGATGGTGATCGATCTCGAGCAGGGGACAGCCGCGCGGCGTGCCGCCCGCGTCGAGCACGTGGACGAGCGGCCGGGCGATCGCGTCACGCGGCCCGGCCGAGCCATGCTCGTCGGGCATGTCCTTGTTGGTCGCGAGGCGAAGCGTGAGCGCCCACGTGGTGCTCGGGTCGGGGAACGCCGTCGAGAAGCCGCTGTCGGCCTCGATGCCGACGGCGAGCTTCGTGCTCGCGTTCGTCGGTCGCGCGACCGGCTCCGCGGGACCGATCAGGAGATCGTGCGCGAAGGACGTCTGGCGCGGCCCTCGGATCCACGCGACTGCCCCGGCGGTGCCCGACCGTACGGGCTCGTGGAACGGCGCGCCGCCGAGCACCGCCAGCCCCCCGCCGCGCCGCAAGAAGCCGCGGATGCGCGGCCATGCATCGAGCGGGAACGCGCTGCCATAGGGGAGCACGAGCACGTCGACGTCGCGGCGGCGGAGGCGCGAGACGAGCTCGGTCACGCTCGATGCGCGATCGACGGGCAGGCCTTCGAGCGCAGCGTCGAGGACGCCGTCGTCGATCACGGGCGCATCGACCGTCGGGAACCCCGCGGCGCGGAAGACGAGCGCCCGAGGCGCGCGCGTCGGATCGTGCTGGTCGGCGTCGTCGTCACCCGGACCGTACGCGCCGCGCGTCGAGTCGGCGGTACCCGTAGCGGAAGGCGCGCTCGAACTCGCCGTCCCGCCGCGCGCGCCGTCGCCGTCGGGCGATCGAGGCACCGCCGCAGGTGCTCCGGCGCAGGCCGCCGCGAGCGCGCACGCGGCGGGCAGCAGCGCGAACACGGGGGTGCGGCGAGACGGCGATGCGGACTGTGTACGGACGGGCGCGGACGGCGGCATTCACCGCAGAATATAGGCGCAAAGCGCGCCGTCGCGCGGTCGACGTCAGTAGGTCGAGCTCGATTGGTTCGTCCCGGCGTTCTCGCCCCCGAGACCGTTCGAGTACGCCTCGCCGGTCGTCGCTCGCTCTCCGTGCGACCCGCCGAGACGCTCAACGATCCCGAGGTGCCCGAGCTGCCCACGGACCTTGCCGTAGCTGTCCTTCGCCATGCCGAGCGTGCGGTTTCGCGTTCGAGGGCTCAGGAGCATCACCGCCGTGATTCCGCCGGCGATGGCGATGCCGAGCGCGCCGAGGATGTACGGCGTGATGGACGCCCTCCTTCGCCGCCGGATGAGCGGGATGGCGGGCAGTGCGCGCAGGACGTTCTTGATTAGCTTGTTGGTGTCTTTCATGCGGAGCATGGGCTTCCGTGGTGCATCACGCGTACCGGAAGGGGTGGCGACGAATTCGCGTGGAGATGGGAGCGTCGCCACTCGGCGCCGGTGCATTTCTCCTCGATCGTGACGCGGTGCAACCCTGGCGCAGCGTTGACCGGCCGCGCTACCCTCTCGCATGTGACGACGAAGTCGACGGGCTACCTCCATGGGTACCGCGCGGAGGAGCGCGAGCGTCTGCATCGGCAGGCCAGATTCCTCGAGCCGACCGTGCACGACGGGCTGCCCTACGAGCGGCGCACGAAGCTCCTCGAGGTCGGCTGCGGCGTCGGGGCGCAAACGGAGATCCTGCTCCGCCGCTGGCCGGGCCTGACCGTGACGGGCGTCGAGATCAACGACGAGCAGCTCGCAGAAGCGCGGCGGTTCCTCGCGACGGTTCCCTCGGCGGCTGGGCGGGTCGTCCTCGCGAAGGGCGACGCGACGCAGCTCGAGTATGGCGAGAGCACCTTCGACTCGGCGTTCCTCTGCTGGGTGCTCGAGCACGTCGGCGATCCGGCGCGCGTGCTCGCAGAGGTGCGACGCGTACTCGTGCCCGGCAGCCCGGTCGTCTGCAGCGAGGTGCTGAACGCGACCTTCTTCGTCGAGCCGTATAGCAAGGACACGCTTCGTTACTGGACGGCGCTGAACGAAGAGCAGCTCGCGATGGGGGGCGACCCCTTCGTCGGCGCGAAGCTCGGCAACCTGCTGAGCGGAGCGGGGTTCAGCGAAGTCGTCACGGAGGTGAAGAGCTTCCACCTCGACAATCGCGACCCCGCCCGGCGCGCGGAGTTTCTCGGCTACTGGTCGGAGCTCCTGCTCTCGAGCGCTCCCGCGCTCCTCGGCGCGAGGATGGTCGACGAGAGCGTCGTGGAGGGCATGCGCGAGGAGCTCGCTCGGGTCGCGCACGACCCGAGCAGCGTGTTCTTCTATTCGTTCATCCAGGCTCAGGCACGGGCCTGAAGGCTGGCCTCAGCGGAAGCAGACCGTGTGCGAGGCGGCCGCGCTGCGGTACTCGGGCGTGTCGACCGACGGACAAGAGGCGCGGATCTTCTGCTTGAGCGCCGTGACCTCGGCCCACGTGAGTGCCATCGGGTCGAAGACGATCGGGAAGTTGCCGCCCTGGTCGATCTTCGCGTTCACGGCGGCGAGCTTGTTCTCGTCGCGGCCCGTCTTCCAGATCGACTCGAAGTTCGCCTCGAAGGCGCGGATGAGGGCGGCGTGCTCGGCGCCCTCGAGGACCATCATGTTCTCGAAGGTGTCGTGCTCCGCGTTGTCGGAGAGGTTGTAGCTGCCCGAGTAGAGCGTCGTGCCGTCGACCGCCATGAACTTGTGGTGCATCTGCGGCGCGTACGTGTAGTCCCAGCGGTACGCGTAGTACTTGTAGCGAACGTCGATCCCCGCGTCGCCGACCTGGTAGCCGAAGAGGAAATCGTTGTCCAAGCACGAGCGCTTCTTCGCGGGCACGTCGCCGGCGGCCGCGAGACACGTCTGGACCTTCGCGATCTGGATGTCGTGCGTGCCCTTCGCGATGTACTCTTGGCCGTCGAGGTAGACGCGGATGTCGAGCGCCGGCGAGGCGTGCTTCTTCGCGATGAGCGCCTCGGCGACCTCGCGTGAGCGGAGGTGGCCAGAGGCGATGTGGATGGACCGCGTCGCGCTGTTGATGCCCGCGACCAGCCCGTCGGCGACGGTGTTGGCCCCGGTGGTGGAGAACGTCGTGTTGTTCACGCTGAAGTTCGACGACGTGAAGAGGACGTCGGTGCTCGCGCCCTCGGGGATGGCCGAGTCGGGGATCGCCGTCGTCGAGAGCTCGTACGCGAGCGGAGTGGCCCCCGCCGTGAAGTCGCGCGAGTGCGCCCACATGTTGTCGAACTCGCGCTGGAAGCGGAGAACGAGCTCCTCCTGGTTCTGGAAGATGACGGTGTTCTCGTCGAACGTGCGCGCGGCACTGCTCGACCAGTTGGCGCTGCCGGTGACGAGATGCGCCGTCTTCGCGCGAGCGATCTCGTCGCGCGGTCCGTCCACGATCATGAACTTGTGGTGCATGATCTTGTTGATGTAGCGAACGTTGACCGCGCTCGCTTCGAGCTTGCCGCTCGTCGTTCCAGCGGGCGTCGCCTGGCGCGAGTTGTCTCCGGCGTCGTTGAAGACGAAGCGCACCTTGACGCCGCGGGCCGTCGCGCGGGCGAGCGCGGCGGAGATGCCGGCGTCCGAGTAGGAGTAGATCGCGATGTCGACGGACTTCTGCGCGAGGTCGATCTCCTTCGCGATGCGAACGAGGTGGCTTGCGTCGGCGGGAGCCGGCGAGAAGATGACCTCGGTGCCTCCTGCGCCCGTGACGCCCTTGCGCTTCGCGTACTCGTAGATGCGCTGGATCGTCGCCGGGCCTACGCCGCGGATCGAATCGAGCTCGCGGAGCGTGTCGAAGGCGTCGTCGTCGTCGGTGCCGCGGCGTGCGTCTGCGCCGTCGCGGTGCGCGACGATGGCCCTGCCGACGTCGAGCGTGACGCGCGCCTCGCGGAGCAGCTCGTCGGCGGAGACGGCGCCGTCGTTGACGAGCGCAAGGACCGCCCTCGCGGCAGCAGAGCCTTCCGTGAGATCGCTCTCGTCACCCGTCGCGGAGTCGTCGGTCTCCGACGCGCACGCGGCGGCGGAGGCGGCGAGGGCGGCCGAGAGGAGGAGAAGCGGAAGGACCCGGATCGAGGGGCGACGCATGGTGGCTCGCCTTCCAGCACGTGTCGTACCAACGCCTACAAAGTAGCCATGCCCGGAAAACAGGGGAGATCGCGAGGTGGCGGGGCGCGTTGGGCGCGGACCGTGGATCGCGCCGGATCCGGCGCTACGGGGCCTGCGTCAGCCGACCTTGGCGACGGCGGTCGGCTTCTCGCGCTTGATGTTGAAGATGCGCAGCGGCTTCTCTTTGCCCTTGAGGTGCGCCGGCGGGAGCTCTTCGACCTCGAAGCGAGGACCGAGACGGGCGAGCGTGTACTCGCTCACGATGACCTGACCCGCGAGCGCGATCCCACAGAGGCGCGCGCTCGTATTCACCGTGTCGCCGATGACCGTGTAGCTCATTGCTTTCGAGCTTCCGACGTAGCCGGCGATGAGCGGCCCGGTGTGGAGGCCCATGCCGACGGCGAGGGGAGGATGACCCCCCTCGACGCGCTTGCGGTTGAACTTCCCGAGCACTTCCATCTGGTCGAGCGCGCACTGGACGCTGCGGACGGCGTCGTCGGGGTGGGTCGCGGGAGCGCCCCAGAACGCCATGATGCCGTCGCCCATGAACTTGTCGAGCGTGCCTTCGTACTTGAAGATCGTGTCGACCATCAGCTCGAAGTAGTCGTTCAAGAGCTCGTTGATGACGCCTGCCGTGGCGCCCTCGCTCATGCGCGTGAAGCCGCGGATGTCGGAGTTGAAGACGGTGCACTCGGGGACGTGCACGCCGCCCTTCTTCACCTCGAGCTTGCCGGAGATGACCTGCTCGGCGACGTTCGGAGAGAGGAGGCGACTGAAGCGCTCCCTCGTCATGATCTCCTTTTCCATCTTCTTCCCGAGGAGGTTGTTCTCGATGAACATCGCGGCCTGGTTGCCGACCGTGGTGACGAGCTCGAGGTCCTTCTGCTGGAACTGGGCGAGCGACTCGGAGTCGAGCCAGAGCGCGCCAAGGACCTCCTTCTCGTGCAGGAGCGGCACGACGATGGCGCTCGAGATCCGGTTCAGGATCATCGATTTGCCCTTCGAGGCGGCGAAGTCCATCGAGGCGTCGTGGGTGAGCACGGCGGCGCGCTCGGTCATGACGTGATCGAGGATGGTCGACGAGACCTGGATGGGCGCGTCCGTGCCGTCGCGACGGTGAGCAGCGCGCGGAAGGAGCTTCCCGTCCTCGTCGCGGAGGAGGATGACGGCGCGGTCCGCGTTCACGAACTTGAACAGCGACATCAGGATCTTGTGGAGCAGCTGATCGAGATCGCGCTCCAGACCGATGTCGCGTGTGAGCTCCCACGTGAGGCGCAGGCGCTCGTAGTCGACGCGCAGCTGAGGCGCGTCGTGCTGGATCTGATCGAAGGGGAGGAAGCCCTTCGTCTGCGCGTTGATCTGCGTGCCGATCGCGCGTGCGGAGTCGAGGACATCGACGCGTGTCCCGCCGAAGCTCGGCGGGCGCTGGCCGGCGCGAGGGAGCGGGGGCGGGCCGAAGTTGCCCGGCTGACCCTGCGGCGGGAAGTTGGGCTGGCCGGGGTAGCCGCCCTGGTTCATCCCGGGGCGCTGCTGGCTCTGCGCCGGCATTCCGATCGTGCCGCCGGGGCCGTGCGCCATCCCGGGGTGGCCATGGCTCGGAGCGGGACCGCTCGGCATGCCCATTCCGATGCTCGCGGGTACGGGCGGAGCCACGCTCGGGCCCTTCGACCACGGAGGCTGCTGCTGCATGCCAGGCTGCTGCTGGCCGGGGTTCGGCGGCGAGTTCGGGGAGTGATGAGGATGAGCCACCGCGCCGGGGCCGACGCCGCCCATCGGGCCGGGGCCGCCGTGCGCGAAGGGAGGCGGAGCGTTGAAGTCGATCGGCGGGCCGTGCCCGTCGTCGTAGCGGGCGCGCGTCGAGCCGAGCGCGATCTCGTCGCCGTGGCGGAGCGGCTGCTCGCCACGGACGCGCTCGCCGTTGATGTACGTGCCGTTGAGGCTCCCGAGGTCGCGGAGGATGAACCCGCCGTCGCGCTGCTCGAGGATGCAGTGCTCCTTCGACACGATCTTGTCGAGGAGCTGGATGGAATTGTTCGGGTGGCGCCCGAGGCTATTGATGGGGCGCAGCTCGATCGCCTGCTGTCCCTCGGCCGTTGCGAGGATCAAACGCGCCATCGCTGCACCATCGCTGAGAGCATCGTACCGTGAGCCTCTTCCATCGAACAGCGCTAAAGCGACGCGAGAGCACGACAGGCGCCGGGCCGGTTTTTTCCGTGGATCGTGGTGACCTGCAACGCGACCCCGATCTGGACCCCCTCGGGAGGATCGGTCTGGTAGCCTCAGCTAGGTATGGCCGAACGTGGGAAGCCAGGCACGCCCGAAGGTTCGAATCGCGTCAGCCCGCCCGATCGCCCCTCCTCGCGGAGCGTCGAGCGACCCTCGTCACGCGGTGGCGCAGGCGTGAACGGCAAGGAGGCGAAGGACCGTCCGTCGAAGGTCGCGAAGGAGGCGAAGGACCGTCCGTCGAAGGTCGCGAAGGACCTCGCCGCGAAGGCCAAGCGTACCCCGGCGCCTCGACGCGAGACGCTCGCGACCCCGTCCGCGGCGGCGCGGCGCGAGCACGAGAGCGAGCGCCACGCGGAGGAGGTGACCAACGGCGTGCCCCGGCCGACCTCCGACTTCCCGCCGGCATCGACCCCCGGACCGAGCAGCGTCGGTGTCGGCTCCGTCCGCGCGTGGCTCGACGCGAACCGTGCTCCCGCTCCGGGGCAGGGCCGCGAGCCCTTCCGCATCCCGGCCGAGCTCGTCGCCCAGAACACGGACCCGGCCATCCTCGCCGAGGTGCCGAGCGAGAGCGGAGGGCTCTTCGAGCTGCTCAGCACCATCGCGCGTCGCGCCCTCACCCTGGGCCTCGCCGCGCGTGAGCCGAGCTTCCACGTCTACGTCGCTGCCTCGCCGCAGGTGATGATCGAGGACGACATCGTTCGCTACGCGGAGCGCTTCGCGAAGGGGCGCGAGACGCCGCCGGACATCGTCTACGTCCACGACTTCGACCGGCCGGAGGCGCCCAAGCCGCTCATGGTCCCTGCCGGCGCAGGCGCCACGCTCGTCGCGGCGATGGACGCGCTCATCGACCGCCTCCGTCACGAGATCCGCGGCCTCTCGCAGCACGAGGAGGTCCGCAAGGCGACGCAGAAGCTCGCGCACGAGCTCGAAGGGAAGAACCGCGAGGTCCTCACCGGCCTCGAAACGACGGCCAAGACGCTCGGGTTCGGCATTCGCGCCGTGCAGGGCGGCGTGTCGACGTTCCCGATCCTCCACGGCAAGCCGCTCTCCGCGGAGCAGTTCACCGCGCTCGACGAGTCGACGAAGAAGGCGCTCGGCGAGGCCGAGGACCGCCTGACGACGGAGGTCGAGAAGGCCGCCGTGCTCGTGCGCGACCAGAACGCGCGCTTCGACGCCGCTCGCGAGGAGGCGATGAGCCGCCTCTCCGAGGCCGTCATCCAGCGCGCGCTCGGCGAGCTGAAGAAGCTCCTCTCCGACTTCGGCACCGACGTCCTCTCCTACCTCGACAGCGTCGAGAAGGCGCTCGTCGCGGACTGGTCCGACTTCGTCGAGCAGGGCCCGCCTCAGCAGATCACGGAAGAGCAGGCCGAGGCCCAGGGCACGCCCGAGAACGATCCCGAGCACGCCACGCGTCTCAGCCGTTTCAAGGTGAACCTCCTCGTCGCGCACGAGGAGGAGGCTCCGCCGCCGGTCATCTACGAGACGAACCCGACCTACCCTAACCTCTTCGGGTACCTCGAGCGTCGGGCGCGCTTCGGCGCGCTGCTCACGGACTTCACGCGCATCCGGCCGGGCTCGCTGCACCGTGCGTCGGGGGGCGTGCTCGTCGTTCGTGCCGCTGACCTCATGACCGATCCCATCATCTGGGAGCGCATGAAGCGGATCATGCGCGAGCGGCGCATCGGCGCCGAGGACCCGCTCGGCCCGCTCGGCCTCTACGCGACGACGCTGCGCCCCGTCCCGGTGCCGATCCGCGTGCGCGTGGTGCTCGTGGGGCCGCCTGACCTCTACTCGGCGCTCCTCGATGCCGACGCGGACTTCGCGCAGCTCTTCCGAGTGAAGGTGGAGATCGAGCCGTCGATCCCCCGCACGACCGAGAACCTGCGCGCTCTCGACGCCTACCTGATGCAGATGGCTTGCGAGCGCGAATGGGGTCAGTTCGACCGCCGCGCCCGGGCCACCTTGCTCGACCTCGCCACCCGCCTCGCGGGCGACCGGCAGAAGGTCTCGCTGTGCCTCGCGCCTCTCGAGGAGACCGCGGCTTTCGCCAGCGCTCTCGCCGCGGCGCGCGCCTCGGAGAAGAACGACTGGGAGGAGAAGAGCCCGGCGTCGACGGCGCCCCGTCCGTTCCACGCGTCGACGACGCCACCGGGCAGCGTCGTGACCGCCGAGGACATCGAGATCGCGTGGCGTGAGCGCCGTGACCGGGCGGGTGCCGCCGAGCGGCACATCCGCGAGCTCACCATCCGCGGCGAGGTCTCCCTCGACACCGAGGGCTCGCGCGTCGGCGTGGTCAACGGCCTATCCGTGTATTCTGCAGGTGACGTCGAGTTCGGCCAGCCCATGCGCATCACCGCGGTGGTGTCGCTCGGGCGGGAGGGCCTCGTCGACGTCGAGCACGAGGCGCAGCTCGGTGGCGCCATTCACACGAAGGGCGTCGCGATCATCCGCGGCTATCTCTCCCGGATCTTCGGGCAGGAGCGCCCGCTCAGCATCAAGGCCCAGATCGCGTTCGAGCAGAGCTACGGCGAGATCGACGGCGACAGCGCCTCGTCGAGCGAGCTCTTCGGCGTGCTCTCGGCGCTCTCCGACGTCGGCATCGACCAGGGCACTGCCGTCACGGGGAGCGTCAATCAGCTCGGCGAGATCCAGGCGATCGGCGGCGTCTGCGCCAAGATAGAGGGCTTCTTCGATCTCTGCCGCGCGCGCGGCCTCTCCGGCAAGCAGGGGGTCATGCTCCCGCGCTCCAACCTCGAGCACCTCGTCCTCCGTGAGGACGTGGCGCGCGCCATCGCCGAGGGCAAGTTCCACCTCTACGCCGTGGCGACCGTCGCTCAGGGCATCGAGGTGCTCACCGGCGTTCCCGCCGGGGAGCGCGACGCGTCCGGCCGCTTCCCGGCCGCGAGCGTGTTCGGTCGCGTCGAGCGTCGCGTGATCGAGATCGCCGAGCGCCTGCGCGAGGCCGAGGCTCACCACGCGGGCCCGCCCGCGCTCGAATCGATGGACGACGTCAGCCACGCGGACCTGAGCGATGCCGGGGACTACCGAGCCCGCTGACGGCACTTCGGGTGCTGAGGGCGCGTCCGGCGCTCGCAGCGCGCTCGACTCGATAGGTCAGCTCCTCCGCCCGGAGCTCGCCGAGCTCGTGGCGTACGTGCCTCACGACCCGCCGGGGATCGAGGTGCGGCTCGACGCCAACGAGGCGCCGCCTTGCTCGGCGCTCGTGCGCGAGGTCGTCGCGCGCGCCATCGCCGGCGTGGCGCTCGAGCGTTACCCCGACCCGCGCGCGCTCCGGCTCAAGGAGGCCATCGCGCGGAGGACGGGGGCGAACGTCGCGGACCTGCTCGTCGGTACGGGCTCCGACGAGGTGATCGCGCTGGTCGCGAATGCGATGGCGTGGCCCCGGAGGCGGAACACGCAAGGCGTCATACTCACGCCGACGCCGACCTTCGTCATGTATCGCATCACGGCGCGCGCTCACGGGCTGAAGCCCGTCGAGGTCCCGCTCGACCCGACCTGGGACCTCGACGTCGCGATGACCAAGAAGGCCATCGCGATGATGCAGCCGAGCATCGTCTTCGTCGCAAGCCCGAACAACCCGACCGGGAACCGGATGAGCCTCGATCGGCTCGAGGAAATCGTGAAGGCCGCGGGCGGCGGGGGCGGGGCGGGCACGGGCACGGGCACGGGCGAGAGTGAGCGGGCCAAGGCTGCGATGGCGGCGATGTTGTTGAGCGCTACCGGGACCGAGGGAGGGGAAGGCGGGGCGCTCGCGATCGTCGACGAGGCGTACGTCGACTACTCGGGGCCCGGAGCGTCCGTGCGGGGATGGCGCGAGCGATACCCGCACCTCGGCATCCTGCGGACCGTGAGCAAGATCGGCCTCGCCGCGCTGCGCGTCGGGTGGCTCGAGGCCGACCCAGGCCTCATCGCCGAGATCGACAAGACGCGCCAGCCCTTCAACGTGAGCGCGACGAGCCAGGTCGCCGCTGCCGCCGTGCTCGAGGAGGCGTGGGAGGACGTCCAGGCCGGCGTCGCACGCGTCGTCGCCGCGCGCGAGACGCTCGCAGAGGCCATCTCGAGGCTCGAGGGCTTCAGCGTCACGCCGAGCGCCGCGAACTTCCTCTGGGTGAAGACGCCGATCCCTTCGGAGAAGGTCTTCGAGCTCCTCGCGCAGGACGGCATCCTCGTCCGCAGCTTCCACAAGATCGGCGGGCGCCTGGGCTCGCAGCTCCGCATCACCATCGGTGACGACGCGCAGCACGAACGCCTTCTCGCATCGCTCGCGAAGGTCCGGCCGGAGACGTGATCTCGATGCGCCATCGATTCCGCCTCCTGGGCTCGCTCTCGGCGATCGCGGTGCTCGTTGCGGCGGCCCCCGGCCTCGCCGGTTGCGGGGCGGAGCCGCGTGTCGTGCGTGTCTACGACGGGAAGATCGTCGAAGGTCGCTACGTCTCGTCCGAGGCCTACGCCGCGTTCTTGCGCGGCGTCCTCGCGGAGGAGAACGGAGACCTCAAGGCGGCCGTTGCCGCGTACGCCGTCGCCGTCCTCGAGGACGAGGACGACCCGGTCCTCATGTCGCGCATCGGCGAGGCCCGGTGCAAGCTCGACCCGAGGGACGCCGGAGCCGACCGCGCGTTCGACGCTGCACTGAAGCGCGACCCTACCTCCGCGAGCGCGCTGGCCGCGAAGGGGCGTTGCTCGCTCGCGCGAGGGCGAACCGACGAAGCGATCGACCTGGCGCGCCGGGCCGCGGCCGCCGACCCGACCAACGTCGGGCTCGAGGCGCTCCTCGTCCGCGCCGAGGCGGGCCGCACGGACGCGGCGGGGCGCGAGCGCGCCGTCGCGCTCACGCTCGCGCACGGCGAGAATGCCGTCGCGTGGGACGCGCTCATCGTATGGGGGCGTGCGCATCGCGACGCCCAGCTCGTGGCGCGAGGTCTCGAGGGCCTCGTCCGCGCCGCTCCGGCGCGGAGCCTGGAGGCGGAGCACGGCGCGACGGCGCTCCTCGAGGGAGGTGAGCTCGCACTCGCACGCCACCTCGCCGGTGTCCTGGCCGACGCCCCGCGCGACCTGGGCGTCATCGGGCCACGCGACCCGATCGTCGCCCGGCTGGCGGTCGACGAGGCGCTCGCACGAGGTGACCGTCCCGTCGCGCTCGCGCGCGCTACGCGAGGGCATGTTCCTCTCGCGGAGGTCGCTGCGCGGGCGTTCCTTCTCGACAAGAAGGACATCGCTGTCGCCATCGCGTCGTCCGTGGCGGACGCCGACCCGGGCGCGAGCGGCGCGGGGATGGTGAGGGCTGCCCTGACAGCGTCTGAGCCCGGCGCCAGGAAGCCGCGCCCCGACGGCGGCGCACGCATCACCGATCAGCCGCCGGAGCTCTGCGCGCTCGTGTTTGCCGATCGGCTCGCGACGGCGGCTGGCGCAGAGGTCGCGCGCCAGTGGCTCGCGCGCATCACGCGGACTCCGATGGTCAGTCGCGATCCGCTGGGAGGTCCGCTCGCCAAGGATCTCGCGGAACGAGGTGTGCTCCCGATGGCGGATCTACCCGTGGAGCTTCGCGCAGCCTCGCCGCGCGCTCGCGCGTACCAGTAGCGCACGCTCCCGCGCGGTCGTGACGGACGAGACCGCGAGCGCGGCTACTTCGCCACACCGCGCACGGTCCCGCCGCCGAACTCCGTCCAGTAGACGGCCTGGTCGGTGACCTGCGGGCTCGCGGGATCGTTCTGTGCGTCGGCGATCGTCGTGGGGGCACCGTTGCAGCCGGCGCTCTCGCACCGACGGATCGCGCCGCTCAGGCCTCCGCGTGCCCAGTAGACGTGGGTCCCGTCGACGGCGATTCCCTGGGGCGAGACCTCGGATGGCGCGAGCGTCACGCGGCCGAGACCCGTGGAGCCCATGGAGTAGACCTCGCCCGCGGCGGCGCCCCGCTCTGCGACGAAGACGGTCGCTGCTCGCGCGGCGAGGCGAGGGCGTGGCCGATCGCTCAGCAGGATGGTCGGCGCGCCGCCGTCGTGGCCCTTGTCCGCTCGGTAGATGAAGGACTTGTCGAGGTTCTGCGCGGGCCCCGCGCCCCACCAGTAGAGCGTGGTGTCGTCGGCGACGACCTCGAACCATCCGTTGACCCCGCCCGCTGCGACGGCAACGGGGCCGCCCGCGCACGTCGGCCATGCGCAACGGACCACGGAAGGGGCCTGCGTCAGGAAGTAGGCATTCGTCGCGTCGTACGTCAGCGAGAAAGGCCCCACGGGCGTGTCGACGATCTTCGTGGCGGTCGCGCAACCCGTGCTCGGGCAGCTCTCGAAGGTGCCAGTGCCGTCGGCCATGAGCTGGGTGAGGATGTAGACGGTGCCACTGCGCACTGCGAGTCCGGTGATCGCCCGCGTCGCCGGGAGCTGGAGGACCTGCGTCGGCGCTGTGTTGCACCCGGCGACTGAACAGCTCTGGACCGTCCGCTCTCCGTTGACCCAGTACGCGGCTCCCTGATCGATCCGGAGGTGCGTCGGGTTGGTGAGGCCGGACGCGAGCAAGAACGGCTGGCAGCGACCCTCGCTGCACGCGCCGCCCAGGCAAGCGTGCCCGCAGGCGCCGCAGTGCTTGGCATCGGCGCGGAGGTCTGCACCACAGGCGGACGCTTCCACGGGCGCGTCCGCGGCGGCCTCGGCGCGCGGGGGCGGAGCGGCTCCGTCGAGCGTCTCCAGCGTGAGGGGCTCGTTGCCGAGCAACGCGTTGCACGCGGATGCGTGCACGACCGCGCCGACCGCCAGGAGGCCGAACACCACGCTCGTGGCTCGGCTGGCTCGGCCTCGGTCACTACGCGCAGCGCGCGGCCGCTCGGTGGATGCGCGACGAGAAGGCAGCCTTGAACCTCATCGCCCAAGATAGGCTGCACATCCGGGCCGAGCAACGCGTCGTGGAGTGGTCGCGGGATGAGGACTAGCCGTCCACTCGTCGCGCGCTGACATGCACGAGCAGTCCACGAACACTGCTGAATCGTGGGATGGAAGCGCACCTCGAGGCGACGGCAACCATCGAGAACTGCACGGGCGCCCGTGCCCGCGGCCCTGCTGGCACTTGGGGTGCATCTGGAGGACGTCGGAGGACTCGAGTGCACATGGCGACCAACCCTGGGAAGCTCACGGTGATCATGGTGCTCGTTGCGACGCTCGGCGCGACCGCGGCATGCAGCGCCGACAGTGGCGACCCGGTCGACTCGAGCTCGTCCACCAGCGCGAGCACGACTCCTGACGGGGACTCGAACTGTGGCTCGGCCTGCACGCCGCCGCTCGCTCCCGCACCCGCGACGGCATGCTCGTCGGAGGGCGACGTGAAGTGCGACGGCTCGCTCCTCCAGCTCTGCTCGAAGACGGGGAGCGGACTTACTTGGACCGCCACCGCCAACGCTTGCAAGGCCGGGGCGGGGGCTGTCTGCGCGATCGGCGAACGCAAGTGCGTGGCGCCTCATGTCCAGCAGTGTGTCGGAGGTATCTGGCAGCCGACACTCGATCCCTGCCAGGCCGCTACTCCGCCTCCGCCTCCGCCTCCGCCTCCGCCGGCACGCGAGCCCGGCTGCGGCGTCGACAATGTCGGAGAGACCCGCTGCAGGGGGAATCACAAGCTCGAGAAGTGCAACAAAGACGGCGCCTGGGTCACGATCCAGAGCTCGACCTGCTGATCATGCGGTTGTCCTAGACACGTCGTTCTGGTGAAATTCGATCCTCGCCGTACCCCGCCCGATTTGCGGAACGGCTCGAAGGGGAGATCTTCATGCACGCATATCGACTGGTCAGGCTCATTCTCGTGACGCTCGTCCTCCTTGCGCTCGGCGGCTGTAGCAGCTCGAGCGACGGCACCGGTGGCACGTCGGGCACATCGGGCACATCGGGGACGACAGGCGGTGGCGTCGCGTTCCGAGGAACGCTCACCGCCAAGGGGGAGAGCGGGGTCGTCGACGCGACGCTTCCTTCGGGCACCAAGACGGCCTCGGTGAACCCGCTGGCGGGTGAGGCTGCCGGGGCGACGAACACGGTCGTTGCGACGGACCCCGCACCGTTCGGGCCCGTGTACGTCCCGCTCAGCGTCGAGCCGGTCAGCGTGCCGGTCAGCGTGTAGCCGCCGCCGGAGATCGAGAGCGTCTTGGTCGCCTCGTCGTACGTGCCGGTCAGCGAGAACGTCTTGCCGCCGCCGAGGTTGACCTTCGCGCTCCAGGCGGCGCTCGCGGGCGCGGTCAACGTGTACTGCGGAACGTACAAGGGCACGACGAGCGGCAGCGGCACGTGGAACATGGTGCAGGGCGCCGACAACAAGCTGTCGGGGAGCTACACCGAGACGACGGGCGGCTCGGGCCTCCTGAGCGGCACGCTCGCCGGCACCGCGATCAATCTCGCGGTCTCCACGGGCGGCGTCGCGACGGGCACGCTCAGCGGCGACACGATCAACGGCACCTACGGCGCATCGGCAGGCGACAACAAGGGCACGTGGACGGGCACGAAGGGCGCCTGCGCGCAGTAACGACCGAAAGTACGCGGAGCTGCGGAGGCGCGCGGAGCTGCGCGGAGCGAGAGGTGCACCGCATGCGTTGTCTCGAGCTGTGGCCTGTCGGTGCTCGCGAACCTGCGCAGACGCAGGTTCGCTGCGCGGTGGGGAGACCTCCCTTCCGACCTGCCAGCTGTGTTCGAACAGTGCAGGCGTCCTCCGAACGCATGCATAGTGCACAGTTCGGACGGAGGGTGACGGGGCAGGAGGCGGCTGCCGGTGGGGTTAGGAGAGAGAAACAAGCGCAGGAAACCTGCCCGTCTTCGGGCAGGTTTCCGAGCACCGACAGGCCACAGGCATAGATGAGCCCGGCAGTGAGCCCTCTCGCTCCGCGTGCCTCCGCGCCGCTCCGCGTCTCCGCGTAGGCCACGTCTCGGCCGTTCGCGCGCTCAGCGCAGCGGGGGGGCGGCGGCGGCGTCGGGGGGAGGCGGGGCGCCCGCTTCCTTGTTCACGTTCTTCAGCACCAGGTCGACCTTGTGCACGACGCCAGCGGCGACGGTGACGTCGGCCTCGGCGTTCGAGTCGATGTGCGCGTGCGTGCTCGATACCTTGAGCTTGCCGACCGGCACGCCGTCGATGCGATAGAAGCCTGTCACCGACGAGGCCGTGTGGAGCGGATGCAGGAAGGCGTAGACGTCGACGACCGCGTACTTGCGATCGCGGTCGGAGAGCAGGTAGTGCCCGGGCTTCTTCGGGTAGATCTTCGCCGGGTCGCCGCCGGGCGTCGCCATCATCAGGACCATGTTCGAGCCCGGCTCGAGCATGGGCGTCCAGAAGTCCTTCGAGAGGTTCTTCACCTCGATGCGCTCGCCGTACGTGAGCGTGAGCGTGCGCGTCGTGGTCGCGCAACCCTCGATGCGGATCTCCTTCGCCTCCTGCGTCTCCGGCAGATAGAAGCCCTTGTATCCGGTGACGACCACGATCGCGTCGCCCAGCGGCCTCGCGCCGTTCGGGCCGGGCGGCCCCTCACGGAATGCGTGACCCCAGGTCTTCTCGGCGTCCGGGCAGCGCGAGAAGTCCGCGGGCGTCGCCGGGGCGGGGTCGCCGGTCACCGTGACCGTTCCCTCGATGCTCCCTGTCGGGCCCGTGTACTCGGGAAGCTTGTCGGGATTCACCATCGCCGCGACGCTCGCCGTCGGCACCGGCGTCGCGTTCAACGTCCCGCCGTCGGGACGCGAGGAGGCGCCCGCTTCGACGAGGCTGACCGCGCCGCCGTCGACGGCCGCAGCATCGCTCGCAGCGCCGGTCGCACCACCGCCGCCGCCCTTGCAGTCCTCACACCCCGCGAGCAGCGCCGCGCTCGTGAGGACCGCGAGGAGGAGAGGCTTCACGGGAGCCTCAGCCGCCGAAGATCGACGCGGCCTTGATCGCCATGTCGAGCGACTGGCCCGGCATGATGCCGAGCAGGACGACGAGGACGGCAGAGAGGACCAGCGCCGCCGTGACGTAACCGGAGCGCATGGGCGTCGCGATGGGCGCACCCGCCGCAGGCTCGCGCATGTACATGAAGACCATGACGCGCAGGTAGTAGTAGACGCCGATGACGCTGTTCAGGAACGCGATGACCGTCAGCGTGTAGAAGCCGGAGTCGATCGCGGCGCGGAAGATGAACCACTTGCCGAAGAAGCCGGCGGTGGGCGGCAGACCCGCGAGCGAGATGAGGAACAGCGAGAAGGCGAGAGCTGCCGGCGGGTGACGCCGGCCGATGCCCGCGAGGTCCTCGTAGGTGACGGCCTCGGCGCCGCGGCTTCCGCAGTAGATCAGCGCGCCGAACGCGCCTGCGGTCGAGACCGTGTACGTGAGGAGATAGAAGAGGACGCTCGACGCGCCCTGCGGCTGCGAGTGCATCGTCGCGACGACGCCGACGAGGAGGTAGCCCGCGTGCGCGATGCTCGAGTAGGCGAGCATGCGCTTGACCGACTCCTGCTGACCCGCGACGAGGTTCGCGACGGTCATCGTGATGACGGCGATCCAGGCCAGGACCGGCGGCCAGCCCGAGGACCAGGACATCGAGGCCTTGTCGCCGAAGCAGGTGAGGAGCACGCGGAGCATCATCGCGAAGGCGCCCGTCTTCACGACGGCAGCCATGTACGTGGTGCCCGGGGTGGGCGCGCCCTCGTAGGCGTCGGGCGTCCACATGTGGAACGGGACGGCGCTCACCTTGAAGAGCAGGCCGGCCAGCACGAGGACGAGCGCGATGACCATCATGGGCGACTTGTCGCCGCCCTTCTTCACGGCCTCGCCGATGCCGGCGAGATCCGTGTGCCCGGTCGCGCCGTAGAGGAGCGCGAAGCCGTAGAGCAGCAGGGCCACGGCGAACGCGCCGAGCAGGAAGTACTTCAGCGCGCCTTCGGAGGAGCGCGGCGACGTGCGCCGGAACGCGGTCATTGCGTACGCGCCGATCGACATCGTCTCGAGACCGAGGAACACGGTGAGGACGTCGCCCGCGGCGGCGAGCATCATTGCGCCGATCGTCGCGAAGATCAGCAGCATGTAGAACTCGCCGCGCTCGAGCTCGTGCTCCGGCAGGTACCCGCCGGCGAGGAGCGACGCGAGCGCGCCACCGAGGCAGAGGAGCCCGTCGAAGAAGATCGTGAAGCGATCGATGTTGAGCCACGGCGCGAGCATCGTGCGCTCGGGCACGTCCTCGATGCCGTAGAGCCAGGCTCCGACCGAGAAGGCGAAGCCGGCCCCGAAGACCATCGTCGCGCCGAGCGCGAGCCCGCCGCGGCGGTTCGGCTTGGCGAACGCCTCCGCCAGCATCAGGAGGAGGCCGCCGCCGGCGAGGACGAGGAGCGGAGAGAGAAGGAACGCGAGCGCCATGATGATTTCGGGCCTCAGGGAGCCGCGTTGGCGGTGGGGTTGAGCGCGGCAGCGACGGCCTTCGGCGCGTCGGGGCGTCGGGGCGCGAGCTTGATCGGCCCGCGGTAGTACGCCGGAGCCGGGTTCGCCTCGACACGCGAGTTCATGTCGGAGATGGTCCGGGAGATCGCGTCGCGCATCGGCGAGAGCAGGATGTTCGGCGCGAGGCCGATGACGAAGATGGCGATGATGAGCGGAGCGACGGCGAGCAGCTCGCGGGGGTTGATGTCCTTGAGGTGCTTGTTCTCGTCACGCGTGATCGGCCCGAAGAACATCTTCTGGACGGCCGTGAGCATGTAGAGCGCGGCGATGATGACGCCGAGCGCCGCGCCCACGGCCTGGATGCCGTTGACGTGACCGAGCTTGTTCGAGACGAACGTGCCCGTGATGATCAGGAACTCGCCGGTGAACCCGTTGGTGCCGGGGAGGCCGACGCTCGCCATCGTCGCGATGACGAAGAGCGCGGCGTAGACCGGCATCACCTTCGCGAGGCCGCCGAAGTCGTCGAGCATGCGCGTGTGCCGGCGGTCGTAGATGACGCCGACGAGGAGGAAGAGCGCGCCGGTCGAGATGCCGTGGTTCACCATCTGGAGGACCGCGCCCTCCATCGACGACTGCGTCGCGGCGAAGAGACCGAGCATCACGTACCCGAGGTGGGCAACCGACGAGTACGCGACGAGGCGCTTCACGTCGTCCTGCCGCCAGGCGCAGAAGCCTCCGTAGAGGATGCCGCCGAGCACCGCGACGCCCGCGAGCGTCGCCGCCATCTCGGAGGCCGCTTCGGGGAAGAGCCCCATGCAGAAGCGGAGGTAGCCGTACGTGCCCATCTTGAGCATCACGGCGGCCAGGATGATCGAGCCTGCCGTGGGAGCCTCGGTGTGCGCGTCCGGGAGCCACGTGTGCACCGGGAACATCGGGACCTTGATGAGGAACGATGCGGCGAACCCGGCGAAGAGCCAGATCTGCACGTTGCGCGGGAGCACGATGCGCTGGAGTTCGAAGTAGTCGAACGACGTCGGCCCGCCGGTGACGCGGCCGTACGTGTACGCGAGGTACAGGATGGCGGCGAGCATCAGCATCGAGCCGAACATCGTGTAGAGGAAGAATTTGAGCGACGCCTTGATGCGGTTCGACCCGCCCCAGACTCCGATCATCACGTACATCGGGATGAGCATCAGCTCCCAGAAGACGTAGAAGAGGAAGAGGTCGAGGGCGACGAAGGCGCCGATCATGGCCGCCTCGAGGAGCAGGAGCGAGAAGCACCAGTCCTTGATGCGCATGGTGACCGAGCCGAACGAGACGTACGCGGCGATCGGCACGATGAAGGCCGTCAGGATGACGAGCCACAGCGAGATGCCGTCGAGAGCGACGTGGTAGTGGATGCCGAACCGCTCGATCCAGACGATGTCCTGGTTGAAGTGGTAGGTGCGCCCCATGTCGACGCGCATGAGCGGGATGGTCGCGAAGAGCGTCCCGATCATCACGAAGAACGTGGTCGCCTTGAGCAGGCGCGGCGACTGACGCGGCAGGAACAGGATCGCGATGGCGCCAGCGAGCGGCAGCCCGATGAGCCACGAGAGCAGCGTCGGTGACTCGGCGGTCGGCGCGGCGAGGTCGGCGTCGGTGAGCGCCGCGGGCGCGCTCGGCCACATCCTCATCACGAACAGGGCGAAGAGCGCGGACATGACCGCGAGCGGGAAGCGCACGCGCCAACCCTGCCCACGCGGGACGAGGGCGCCGACGACGCCCGCCGCGAGGAGCGGCACGAGCGAGCCGAGCGCGGCGTTCGAGGCGCTGAAGGACGCGCTGTTCTTCGGGCTGCTCGCGCCGAGGAGCTGCGTGAGCACCACGACGACGATGACGAGCCCGAGGACGAAGAACGTCGGGGGAACCCACGCCGGACGGCCGGGGGGTGAGGAGACGGGGTTGGGGGAGGTCTTGGTCGCCATGTCGGTCACCGCTCTCCCAGCTCTAGCTTCACGGGCTTTTCGACCTTGGGTCGGGTGAGCGTGAACTCCTTCACCGGGCTCGGCGGGAAGATCCACTTCACGATGGGCATGTCGAGCGCGTTGCTGAAGGCGTTGTGCACCTCGAGCTTCACGGTCTTGGTCGCGCCCTCGTCGAGGTGCACCTTGAGGCTGTCGACGGGGGAGAACTTCTCGTTCTGCGCGGCGCCCTTCGCGTCCGGGTACCAGCGGTAGCCGTACCCGGTGCCGGGGGAGGCGGCGATGACGTAATCGCCGTTGCCGAGGTCGGTGACGCTCGCCTCGGCGTGCGGCTGGACGAAGAACCAGCCGATCAACGCGAGGCCGAGGACCATCATGCCGGCGTAGACGTGCACGACTCCGTTCTGGACGACGCGGAGCAGCGTGCCGAGCGCGGCGACGATGAGCGCGGTGAGGCGCGCGATGACGAAGTCGACGAGGCCCTGGTCGACCGAGGCGGCCGTGTCGGCGAGCGCGTCGACGCCGACGATGATGCTGTGGTCGTAGACGTAGTCGAGGCCGACCTGGCGCTCCTTCACGCAGTGATACGCGAGGTACGCGCCGCCAGCGACGAGCGCCCACGGGACGATCATGTGGGCCGTGAACGCCTCCTTCGGGCTGAGCGCGAGGATGACGCCGCCGAGCACGACGAAGATGACGCCGCTGAAGCCCGCCGCGAGCTTCGTCACGTTCGTCATGTAGGCAGCCTCGTGCTTGCCCTTCTGGAGGATGTACATCCAGTAGGCGACGTAGGTGCCGACCGCGAAGGCGAGGAACGCGCCGCCCGTCGAGAGCCACTCACGCGAATGGAGCGTGTGGGCCTCGGGGTAGTGCACGCCCTTCGACGCCTCCTCGAACACCGGGTCGAGCCAGTGGTCCATGGGGAGGAAGTCGAAGTGCTCGCTCAGCATCTTGAGCATGCCGGGATTGAAGAGGCCGCCGACGATCGCCGCCGTGGCGAGGATGATGAGGGGGATCGTGATCGCGCGGGGCGACTCGGCCGGCGGAGCGCCGGGGCTCGAGAGGTCCTCCTCGTGATGATGATCGTCGCCGTCCTCGTGGTCGTCGTCGTGTCCGCCGTGCGCCGCGCTCTTGGAGAGCAGCTGCGAGGGGCGGCCGATCGTCCAGCCGCGGAAGTCGCCGAAGAAGGTCATGAAGACCGCGCGGCACATGTAGAACGCCGTGAGTGTGGCGGCGAGGATGCCCATGCCCCAGAGCACCCAGTTCATCCACGGAGCGGGCTGCCAGACCTCGATGTGGCGTGCCGTCAGCCGGTCCGCGAACGGATTCACAGGCGTGTTCACCAGCGCGTGGGCGAGGATCTCGTCCTTCGAGAAGAAGCCCGACGTGAGCGGGAAGCCGATGATGGCGAGCGTCGACGCGACGAAGGTGCCGAAGGTGAGCGGCATGAACTTCCGCAGGCCGCCCATGTTGCGCATGTCCTGCGAGCGCACGTCGTCGTGCACGCGGACGTGCATCGAGTGGATGACGCTGCCGGCGCCGAGGAAGAGGCAGGCCTTGAAGAAGGCGTGCGTGAAGACGTGGAAGAAGCCCGCGGTGAAGGCGCCGACGCCGACGCCGAGGAACATGAAGCCGAGCTGGCTCACGGTGCTGTAGGCGAGCACCTTCTTGATGTCGTTCTGCGTGAGCGCTATCGCCGCGGCGTAGAGCGCGGTCAGCGCTCCCGTGAAGGCGATGATCATCATCACCGCCGGCGACATCACGAACACGAACGAGAGGCGGCAGACGAGGTAGACGCCCGCCGTGACCATCGTGGCCGCGTGGATGAGCGCGCTGACGGGCGTGGGGCCGGCCATCGCGTCCGGGAGCCAGACGTAGAGCGGCAGCTGCGCGCTCTTGCCCGTGCACCCGAGGAAGATCGCGATGCTCACCGCGGTCGCGCCGGTGATCGTCCACGCCTTGTTCGGCTGGAGCCACGAGAGCGGGACGCGGAGGCCGCCGATCATCGTGTCCTGGAACTGACCGCCGCCGGGGGGCCACAGGTGGACCTGCGCGGCGTCGGCCGGGTTCGCGAGGTTCTGTGCGCCGTTGGCGATGCCCGTCCAGTCGAGGGCGCCCGTGTAATAGACGAGCAGGAACATGCCGCAGAGGAGACCGAAGTCACCGATGCGGTTCGCGATGAACGCCTTCTTGCCGGCGGTCGCGTTGGGCGACTTCTCGTACCAGAAGCCGATGAGCAGGTACGAGCACAGGCCGACGCCCTCCCAGCCGATGAACAGAACCGGCAGGTTGTCCGCCAGGATCAGCACGAGCATCGAGAAGACGAAGAGGTTCAGGTAACAGAAGAACCGCCAGTAGGCCTTGTCCTTCTCCATGTACGAGGTCGAGTAGACGTGGATGAGGAAGCCCACGCCCGTGACCACGAGGAGCATCACGCCGGAGAGGGCGTCGACGCTGAACTTGAGCTCGATCGGGATGCTCGCGTCGCGGACGCCGCTCGTGCGCATCCACTCCCAGGCCGTCCACGCCAGCTTGGCGTGACCGTGCTTGATGACCTCGTGCGCGGCACCGCCGTGCTCCGCGACCATCTCGGTCGTCTTGGTCGCCGCGACCGCGCCGTCGAGCGCGATGAACGTCGCGATGGCTGCGGCGAAGCTCGCGCCCGTGACCGCGAGGGTCATGAGGCGAACGGCGTCCTTGCCGAGGCGGCGTCCGAAGACGCCGTTGACGAACGCGCCGAGCAACGGCAGCGCCATGACGACCGCGATGAGCGAGAAGTCGTTCGCCGGGAAGAGAGAGAGGAAGTCCTTCATCGGGCGTTGGTCTCTAATTCTTCAAGAGGTCGGCTTCGTCCGAGCGGACGGTGCGTCGGATGCGGAAGAGCGACAGCACGATGGCGAGACCGACGGCGACCTCGGCGGCCTCCGCGGCGATGAGGAAGAAGCCGAAGATCTGACCGGTGTGAGCCTCGGTGCGGTTCCGGTTGAACGCGACGAAGGCCACGTTCACCGCGTTCAGCATGATCTCGATGCTCATCAACGTCGCGATGACGTTGCGGCGGGTCAGGAAGCCGATGCCTCCGATGGTGAAGAGAACCGCGCTGAGCGCGACGTAGTACTCGACGGGAATCACGTGGATGCCTCCGTTTCGAGCTTGCTCACGCGAGCGAGCGCGGCGCCGTCCGCGGCGACCGAGGCCATCGACTCGGGCTTGTGCGCGGCATCCATCGAGGAGACGCCCTGGCGCGACTGGTCCGACTTGTGGTGGCCGCGTGCGACGGCGACGGCGCCGATGATGGCGACCATCAGGAGCGCGCTCGAGAGTTCGAACGGCACGAGGGCGTCGGTGAAGAGGATCCTTCCGAACGACTCGACGCTCCCGAAGTCGGAGGGCGGCGAGGCGAGGAGCTTGCCCTTCGCGATCGGCGGCGCGGTGCGGACGATGAGCGACATCGCCGCGAGACCCGCGGCCCCGAAGGCCACGGCGCTCACCGTTCGCGAGAGCTGACCTCGCTGATCGTGCGGCGGGGTCGCGTCGGGACCGAGCAGCATGATGACGAAGATGAAGAGGACGACGATCGCCCCGGCGTAGACGATGAGCTGGATGGCGGCGAGGAACTGCGCATGCAGCGCGAGGTAGATGCCGGCGATGGCCAGGATCATCATCAAGAGGCCCATCGCACCGCGGATGGGGTTCTTGGCGAGAACCGTGGCGAGAGCTCCGCCGACGGCGAGTGCCGCGCAGAGCCAGAAGTAGGCTTGTCCCAGTACGAGCTCGGTCGAGTTCATGGATCTCCTCGCGCTCAGGCTCAGGTAAGTGGCGCCACGGTGAGGCGTGCGTCTTTGCCGCTGCGTTCGCCGCGGACGTAGGCTTCGAATTCTTTGCGGAACTTCTTGAGGAACCCGAGCGCCGGCATCGCGGTGCCCTCGCCGAAGGCGCAGATGGTGTTCCCCATGATGTTGTTCGCGATGTCGTGGAGGCTATCGAGCTCCTCCATCGAGCACGTGCCCTCCATGAGCTTGTCCGCGATGCGGAACAGCCAGCCCGAGCCCTCGCGGCACGGCGTGCACTGGCCGCACGACTCGTGGCGATAAAACTGCATCAGGTTGTGGAAGGCGGCGATCGGGTCCGTGCCCTCGGCGAGGACCGTCGCGCAGCAGGTGCCGAGCATGGTGCCGAGGTTGCGGAACGTGTCGACGCCGAGGGGGACGTCGAGGACACTCTTGCCGTGCCACGCGTGGAGCGGGGACTTCTCGTCGGGCGCGTGCACGACCTCTTCGGCGCGGAGCACCGGGGTCGACGAGCCGCCGGGGATGACGCAGAACAGCGCCTTGCCGCCGCTGATGCCGCCGCCGAGATCGTAGATCAGCTCGCGGAGCGTGAGGCCGACGGCGCACTCGAAGACGCCCGGGCGGTTGACGTGGCCGTTGACGCCGAAGAGGCGAACGCCGCCGTCGTTGAGGTGGTGGATGGCCGAGAGCTTCGAGAACTCCTCGCAGCCGATCTGGAACGCGGTCGGGACCGCGGCGATCGTCTCGAGGTTGTTCACCGTGGTCGGGCAGCCGAAGGCGCCGGCCTGAGCGGGGAAGGGGGGCTTGAGGCGCGGCTCGCCACGGCGGCCCTCGAGAGAGTTGAGGAGGCTCGTCTCCTCGCCACAGATGTACGCGCCGGCGCCGGTGTGGACGACGACGTCGACCGGGTAGGCCTTACCGAACGGGTTCTTGCCGAGGTAGCCCTTCGCCTTCGCTTCCTTGATGGCGAGCCAGAGGCGCTCCTTCGAGAGGTGCAGCTCGTCGCGCACGTAGATGTACGCGGTGTGCGCGCCGATCGCGTAGCAGCCGATGATGCAGCCCTCGACCACGGAGTGAGGGTTCTCCTCCATGATCGTGCGGTCCTTGTGGGTCCCGGGCTCGCCCTCGTCGGCGTTGATGACGAGGTACGCGGGCTTGGTCGCGTGGGGCTTCATGAAGCTCCACTTCACGCCCATCGGGAACCCTGCGCCGCCACGGCCGCGGATGTTCGCCTTCTTCGCCTCGTTGATGACGTCGGCCGGGGCCATCGTCGTCAGCACGCGCTTGGCGGTCTCGTAGCCACGGACCTCGCGCTCGTAGACGGGAAGCGTCCACCCGTTGGGGAGGCCGTAGACCTTGGTGAGGTAGTTCGTCTGCTTGAGCATGCTCAGGTCTTCTGGAGGCGGTCGAGGATCGCGTCCACCTGCGGGAGCGTCAGATTCTCGTGGTAGGTCTTGTCGACCTGGATCATCGGGGCGGTGCCACAGCTGGCGAGGCACTCGGCCGTGCGCAGCGTGATCTTGCCGTCGGCGGTCGTCTCGCCTGGCTTGATGCCGAGGCGCTTCTCGCAGTGATGGAGGACGTCACCTGCGCCGCGCAGCGCACAGGGAAGCGTACGGCACACCCAGACCTGGTGCTTGCCCACCGGGTGCTGGTTGAACAGCGTGTAGAAGGTGACGACACCCTTCACGTGGGCGGGAGGCAGGTCGAGACGGGTAGCGACGAAGGTGACGACCTCGTCGGAAACCCAGCCGAGCTGATCCTGACAGAGATGGAGCGCCGGGATGCAGGCGGCCATCTTCGTGGGGTACCGCGTGAGGATCTCGGTGAGCTCGCGGTCGCGTTCTGGCGTCAGAGCAAAGGGCATGAGGGGTGTGCGAAATGACCCGGTAAAATCGGGGTTTTCGCGCGCGCACGCTATTGCGAACGGACCCGCGGTGTCAAGGAGGTCGGACAAGCGACGCCATGCCCTCTTGTCTGCTCCTTCTTATGTCGCTCCTTCCCAAATCTGGCCTATGCTGCGCGCGCATCGCTACATCGCGCGAGTTGGAGGTTCTTGTGTTCTGTCCGAACTGCGGCACTCAAAATACGGAGACGGCGCAGACCTGCGCCAAGTGCAGCTTCCAGCTCAAGACCGCGGCCGCGCCCAAGTTCAAGGGCACGATGCTGATGATGAACCAGCCGGGGTCGATCCCGGGGGCGCCCCCGCGTCCCGGTTCATCGCCCGGCGTCACGCCTCCGCAGCCCGCAGGCGGAGCTCCGGCTTCCGGCCCGGGCTTCACGGCCGAGGCTGCGCCGATCGGCGCGGGTGCACCTCCGGCTGGGGCCGCTCCGGCGGCGCCGAGCCGGCTCAAGGGAACGATGGTCGGCGTCGCGCCGCCGAGCTTCGGAGGCCCCGCCGGTCCCGCGGGCCCGCCCCCCGAGGTCGCCGCGCCTGCTTTCGGAGCGCCGCCCGCCGGCGATCACCAGACCTTCGGGTCCGCCGCCGACGCGAACCCGCTCGCGGGAACGATGGCGCTCGACGGCCCGCCCAACTTCGCGAACATCCCCGGCGCTCCCATCGGCGGCGCGCCTCCTCCTCCGGCCGCACCGGCCTTCGGCGCGCCTCCTCCTGACGCGGGCGGCTTCAACCCGCCGGCGTTCGGCGCTCCTCCGCCCGACGCAGGTGGCGGCTTCGGTCCTCCGCCCGGCGCGGATCCCTACGGCGCTCCTCCCCAGGGCGGCGGCGCGTACGGCGCTCCTCCCCAGGGCGATCCCTACGGCGCTGGCGCTCCTCCGCAGGGCGATCCCTACGGCGCTGGCGCTCCTCCGCAGGGCGGCGGCGCGGCGTACGGCGCTCCCCCAGGGGGGCCGCCTCCGCAGGACTTCGGCGCACAGATGAACCAGGGCTTCCAGCAGGCGGGCCAGCAGTTCGGCCAGGCCGCGGATCAGTTCGGTCAGCAGATGGGCGGCGGCGGAATGCAGCCCTACCAGGGCGGCGCGCCCATGATGGGCCAGCAGCAGGGCATGGGCGGCATGCCTGGTGCGATGACCGCCGGCGGTCCGCCGAAGCAGTTCATGATCACGCTGCTGCTCGCGCTCTTCGCGGGCGGCTTCGGTGCGCACCGCTTCTACACGGGTCACATCCTCTTCGGCGTCATCCAGTTCTTCACCCTCGGCGGGTGTGGGATCTGGGCCCTCATCGACATCATCATGATCGTCACGGGCAAGTACACCGACGCGCAGGGTCGCCCTCTGGTCAAGTAGGGCTCCGCCCCTCGCTTCGCGAGCCTCCCCGCGATGTGGACTTTCCGGCGTGATTCGCCGTCGGCGAGCGGCGCCGCAGACGGCGCCGATTTCACGCCTGCGATGCGCGAGGCTGGGACCTTCCATTCGTGAGGTCTCGAGATCGCTGGCTTCGAGATCATGGAACGGCGTGCGTTGCGCACGCCGGTCGGCGCGCAGCGCCGATTCTCCCTGGGGGAGGCTCGGGGCGAAGCGACGAGGGGGACCGGAGGTCCCCAACATGAAAGCGCATGCCGCTCGGCGCGCCGCGCCGCGCCGATTCGCTACGCTGGGTGCGTAGGATGGGGACCGTGCGGAGAGTCGTTCCGGTGCTCCTGGCCGGCGTGGTCGCGGTGCTGATCCTCGGGATCGGGTACTCCTGCCCAGTCAAGCTGGTGGCCGGTGTGCCGTGCCCGACCTGCGGGATCACGCGGGCCTGCCGGCTCGTGCTCCACGGGGACTTCGCGGAGGCCACGGCGATGCATCCGCTCGTGTGGCTCGCGGTGCCGGTCGTCGTGTTGTTCCTCGGCGTCGAGCTCGTGGGCTACGCACGGACGAGCACGTGGGGCGCGTCACGACGCCTTCGCGGCGGAGACGCGCTCATGGTGGGCACGGCAGCCCTCCTCTTCGCGCTCTGGGTCGCCCGCTTCGCCGGCCTCTTCGGCGGCCCGGTCCGCTGACCAAACCGAGCGTGCGCAACGCACGCCGTTTCTCGTGACCCGCCCACCAGCGAGCGATCTCGAGACCTCACCAAGTGGAAGCTCACAGCCCCCGCGCACCCCAGGCGTGAAACCGGCGCCGCTGCGGCGCCGTTCGCCGTAGGCGAATCACGCCGGGCCGGTGGCATCACGGGGAGGCTCGCGAAGCGAGGGGCGGAGCCCCACCAGGAGCCCTAAACGTTGAACCTGAAGTGCACGACGTCGCCGTCGCGCATCACGTATTCCTTGCCCTCGATCGCGAGCTTGCCCGCGTCACGGCACTTGGCCTCGCTGCCGAGGTTTACGAGGTCCTCCCACCACATGACCTCGGCCTTGATGAAGCCCTTCTCGAAGTCGGTATGGATGACGCCTGCGGCCTGGGGCGCCTTCGCGCCGATGGTGGTGGTCCACGCGCGGACCTCCTGCTTGCCGGCCGTGAAGAACGTGAGCAGCCCGAGCAGCTTGTAGCCGGCGCGGATGACCGCGTTGAGGCCGGGCTCCTTGAGGCCCGCGCTCTCGAGGAACTCTGGGCGGTCCTTCGGGTCGAGCTCGGCGATCTGCGCCTCGAGCGCGGCGCAGACGGGGACGACGAACGTGTGCTCGGACTCGGCGAGCTTCTTCATCGCCGCGAAGTGCGCGTTCGCGTCGGGGTTGGCGATCGTCGCCTCGTCGATGTTCGCGATGTAGAACGCGGGCTTGATCGTGAGGAGGTGAAGCTCTTTCACGATTGCCTGGGCGTCGACGTTGTCGGGAATCGGCGCAGTGCGCGCAGGGCGGCCGTCGTCGAGGTGCTTCACGAGCATCTCGCAGATCTCGGCGGCGAGCTTCTCCTTCGGGTCGTTCGACTTGGCCATCTTGATCGCCTTGTCGCGGCGCTTCGTGACGGTCTCGAGGTCCTTGAGGCAGAGCTCCATCGTGACCGTCGCGATGTCGGCGACCGGGTCGACCTTGTTCTCGACGTGGATGACGTTCGGGTCCTCGAAGCAGCGCCCGACCTGCACGATCGCGTCGGCCTCGCGGATGTGCGAGAGGAACTGGTTGCCGAGGCCTTCACCCTTCGAGGCGCCGCGCACGAGGCCGGCGATGTCGACGAAGTTGAAGGTGGTCGGGAGCAGGCGCTCGGCGTGGATCACCGTGTCGATCTTCGCGAGGCGCTCGTCGGGCACGACGACGACGCCGACGTTCGGCTCGATCGTGCAAAACGGGTAGTTCGCGGCCTCGGCCTTGGCCGAAGAGAGCGCATTGAACAGCGTGGATTTACCCACGTTCGGAAGACCAACGATGCCGATCGAGAGACCCATGGAGGGCGTCCGGGTACCACGGCAGGCGCGCGGCGTGCAAACACGACCGAAGGATTCGGCGCCGGCTTCCGGTCGCTCGTCTTGACCCTCGCTGGAAACACGGCCAAACCGGGCCCGTGACGGCGCTCCGCGACCTCTGGCGAAGATTCCGTCCCACGAGTCGGGCGGACGTCGCGCGCGTGGCTGTCTGCGTGGTGCTCGGCGGCGTCGCGGGGTGGCTGCTCGTCCCCGCGCACGTCGCCCGTGACGGCGTGCCGGAGGGCCAGGCGCCGGCCATCCTGCTGGAGAAGCGTCCGTTGCCGCTCGGAGGCGACCCGGAAGCGCTGCAGCAGACGCTGGACGCCGCCGCGGCCATCGGACGCGAGTGGGTCGCGCAGAAGGTGACCGTCAGCGTTCCTGGCGTCGCCAAGCGCGAGCTCAGCCGCGAGGAGCTCGGTGCACGCGTCGACGGCGAGCGTCTCGCCGCGCTCGTTGCGCAGCTCCGTGATCCGCGCTCGCCGCTCCGCCGCGCGCACGCGGAGGCGTCGCGAGGCGGCGCCGGCGAGCAGCCCCTCGAGGTGCCGCTGCCGATCGCCGTCGACGGCGCGCGTGCGCTCCGGTCGATGGTCGCGCTGAAGGACGACGTCGACCGCGCTCCGGTCGACGCGCGTCTCGACGTGGGAGGGCACAAGGTCCTCGCCGACGAGCCCGGAAGGCGCGTCGACGTGCACGCCACGCTCGCGCGCATCGACGCCGCGATGCTCTCTCGTCGCGAAGGCGCCGCGGCGGCCTCCGCCGTGGAGGTGGTCGTCGAGAGCGTTCCGCCGAACCGAACGGCCAGCGCCATCAGCGACATCCAGCTCGGCGACGTCATCGGTTGGTTCGAGACGAAGTACGCGCGCGATCAGAAGCACGAGGCCCGCACGTTCAATCTCCGCCTCGCCGCGTCGAAGCTCGACGGACACGTGATCATGCCCGGCGAGGTGTTCGACTTCAACGACGTCGTCGGACCGAGGAGCGAGGTCAACGGCTACAAGGTCGCTCCCGTCATCGCGCAGGGCGAGCTCGTCGACGGCATCGGCGGCGGCACGTGTCAGGTCGCGGGCACGCTGCACGGCGCGGCCTTCTTTGCCGGGATCGACATCGTCGAGCGCAAGCCGCACACGCGCCCGAGCTTCTACATCAAGATGGGAATGGACGCGGCGGTCGCCTACCCCGCGATCACGCTCCGGCTTCGCAATCCGTTCTCCTATCCGGTCGTCCTCCACGAGACCGTGCAGGGCGGCGTCGTGCGCGCGGAGATCCTCGGGCCGAAGCGGACGCGTGACGTCACGTTCGTCCGCAAGGTCGCGGACGTCACTCCGTTCCAGGAGAAGGAGGTCCCCGACCCGAAGATCCCGAAGGGCGAGCGTGTGCTCTCGCAACGTGGCATCCCCGGGTTCAAGATCACGCGCTACCGTCTGCTCCGTGACGGCGCCTTCGCGGTGCGCGAGCGGATGCAGGACGCCTATCCGCCGACGACGCAGATCTGGCGCGTGGGCACGGGGGAGCCCGACCCGAAGTTCGAGGCGCACGACGACGCGCACCCCGAGTACGTCGCCGACGACTACCTGGCCATCTCTCAGGGCCCACACATCGTCGCCCCAAGGACCGGGCTTCCTTCCCCCGAGCCCGGAGGTGCGATGGTGGAGTCGCGCGTCGCGGGTCGGTACGGCACCCACGGCTGGACCGAGCGAGAAGGATTCGCGAAAACGCCCGAGGGAGCGACGGTGTCGCGGTCACGGCGAGCAAGCGCGGCCCGCAATCGCAGGGGGGCGGACGGCGATGACGAGCCCGGCGTCGACTGACCTACCGATCGGCGCCGGCGCGCGGCAGCTCTGCTATGGTTCTCTTGCACAGATGGGCGATTCGAAGGCACTGCCCGGCTTCGGTCAAGTCGACCTCGATCTCGAGGGAGGCCCTCGAGCCGCGTCGTCGAACGAGCCCGCTCCGGAGAGCGGCTTCGGTCACCTCGACCTCGACGTCGGCGAGCCCGACGAGCCGCTCCCTCCGTCCACGTCGCGCGTGTTCAACGCGGAGAGCCGGCCCGTGCGCGATCGCTCCGCCTCCGTGCACGACGAGTCGACGCGCATCGTCTCGGGTGACGCGCTCGCGATGGTCTCGCGGCCCCCGCCGCCCGGTCTCCACGACGACGGCAGCACCCGTGCCTGGGCGGAGATCGACAGCGCGCTCGAGGCCGCTGACGAGACCTCGCCGCCACGCAGCAACCAGTCCGCGTCGGGCGTCGCGACTCGTGACGGTCGAGTCGCCGCGATGCGCGAGCTCTACGCGCGCGGGGACGCCGCGGGAGCGCTCGCCCTCGCATCGACGCTCGGTCAGGACACGACGTTCCCGAACCACACGGGTGGCTCGCTCGACTCTCCCGACGCGAGCATCGTGGTCGAGTTCGGCGAGCAGAGCATCTCCATCGAAGACGCCTTCGGCGGGCTCATTCCCCTCGACGACGACGACGAGGAGGTGGCGTCACCGCTCTCGAGCGCCTCTTCGACCGTGACGTCGCTGCCGCCCGGCGCTCAGCTGACCTTGACGGAGCGGCAGAGCATCCCGCGCCGCCTCACCGCGCTGGCCGACATGTCGAAGCTCAAGATCGATCATCGAGCAGGCTTCCTCCTCGCGCACGTCGACGGTATGCAGACGCTCGAGGAGATCCTCGACGTATGCGCCATGCCCGCCGCCGAAGCTCTCGCGCTGATCGCCAACCTCAAGGCGTTGGGCGTCATCGAGTTCGAGTGACGTTGTCGCTGAGGGCTGCGCCATGAGCGGTCTCGAGGGCAAGACCGTGGCGCTCGCCGTGACGGGGAGCATCGCGGCGTACAAGGCCGTGGAGGTCGCACGCCTCTGCATCAAGGCGGGCGCGAAGGTGGTGCCGCTGATGACGGCCTCGGCGCAGAAGTTCGTCGGGCCCATCACGCTCGCCGGGATCACCGGCGAGGCCGTCGCCACGGACATGTGGGATCCGTCGTTCTCCGGCGAGCTGCACGTGTCGATCGCGGCGCGTGCCGACATCCTCGTGCTCGTGCCGGCCACGGCGGATCTGCTGGCTCGGCTGGCGCAGGGGCGCGCCGACGATCTCGTGACCGCGACGGTGCTCTGTGCGCGCGGGCCCGTGCTCGCGGCGCCCGCGATGCATCCGAACATGTGGCGACACCCGGCGACCCAGCGGAACGTCGCGGAGCTCGCGGCGCAGGGCAGGGTGCAGTTGGTCGGGCCGGTGGTGGGGGTGGTGGCTTCGGGGGAGAGTGGGATGGGGCGCATGGCGGAGCCGGGCGAGATCGTGAAGGCGATCGAGGCGGCCCTCAGCGAGACGAGAGCGGGCACGGGCACGGGCACGTCGAGAGATCTGGTCGGGCGGCGGGTTCTGGTGACCGCGGGGCCGACGCACGAGGCGATCGATCCGGTGCGGTTCCTCGGGAATCGGTCGAGTGGGCGGATGGGGTTTGCGATTGCGGCGCGGGCGGCGGCACGCGGGGCCCAGGTCACCTTGATCGCTGGGCCCGTCGCGCTGGCGACGCCCGCTGGGGTGAGGCGCGTCGACGTGGAGAGCGCTGAGCAGATGCAGCGCGCCGTCGACGAGGTCGTGGGGCCGCGGCTCGAGAACGTGGACGCGCTCGTGATGGCGGCCGCGGTCGCGGACTTTCGCGCCGCGGAGGCGAGCACCACCAAGATCAAGAAGGAGGGAGGCGTCCCGAGCATCGCGCTCGCGAAGAACCCCGACATCCTCGCGGCGCTCGGAGCGAGGCGCGGCGGCAAGCGTCCCGTGCTCGTCGGCTTCGCGCTCGAGACGGGCGATGACGCGCTCGTGCTCGCGTACGCGAAGGCCAAGGTCGCCTCGAAGAAGGTCGACTTCGTCGTCGCCAACGCCGCGCACGAGTCGCTCGGTCACGCCACGAACCGCGTCGCGATCGTCTCTGCCGACGGCAGCGCAGAGCCCTTCGCCGTCGGAACCAAGGACGAGGTCGCGGACCGCATCCTCGCCGAGGTCGCGCGTCGCCTCGCCCTCGCCTGAGCCCTCCCGGTAACGCCTATCGCATCTCGTTCGCGTCGAGCAGGTCGACGATCGCCTTCACGGCATCGTCGGTCTTGCCTCGTGCGACGATCGAGCTCGCGCCGAGCTTCGTGAGGGCGGTCGTGCCGCCGCGCGGCGCCGCGTCGTACACGACGATCGGCACGCCCGTCGTGCGCGCCGTCTTCCGCAGCGCACGGACGGCGTCGGTGAGCTTCACTTCGGTGCACTCTGCATCGATCGCCACGACGTCGGGCGCATCGCTCGCGATCGCGAGGAGCCCCTCGAGGACGTTCGGCCACGTGACCACCGCCGTCCCCCGCGCCTTGCAGGCCTTGACGAGCGCACGCTGCGACGCGCTCGGCTTGCCGAGCACGGCGACGCTGCCCGCGGGGCTCGCGATCGCGCGCGGCATCGGCAGCCCGTTCTGCTCGCAGTAGGCGCGCGCGTCGTCGGTGCGCACGCGGTACTGCGCGCCGGGAGTCTTGATCGCGGGGAGCTTGCCCTCGCGGATCCAGAGGTAGACCGTCTTCGGGTGCAGCTCCCAGATCCGCGCGAGCTCCGAGGGGCGGAGCAGCGCCATGCACCGAGCATACGCGGTGGCCGATTGACGTGTCCGGCCGTTGTCGGATAGGGATCCGTGCGTGGTGAGCCTTGCGACGTCGTCGCAGAGCATCTGCCACACGCGCGTGGTCGCTGACGAGAATCCCTCCGCCCGAGGGCGCTCGTCACATGGGAAGCCGGTGAGACACCGGCACGGCGCCCGCCACGGTAACCGGCGACGAATTCGAGCAGAACCACTGGGACGCGAGCGATCGCGCCTGGGAAGGGCTCGGAGGAGGATGACCCGGAAGTCCGGAGACCGGACCACGCGCGTTGAGACCTCTCGAGAATGAGCCGGCGCGGGCGTGCGCCAGTCGGGGTTACGACCATGAATCACAGAATGTTTGCGGCCGCGCTCGTCCTGAGCGCGCCGGTGGCGGGTTTTGTCGTGGCGGGTTGCGGTGACGACGAGGTCTACCGAGCGGAGGACGCCGGCACCTTCGAGGCCGGCACCGTCCCCGAGGCAGGCCCCGCGCCCGATCGCGACGCAGGAGACGCCACGGCGCCTTCCAAGTGCGGCAATGCGTCCGGCGCGCCTCAACGGCTCCTCCTCACGATCAACAACGCCACGACCAGCGAGGTCGCCGCGTTCAATCTCGCGGACAAGAAGGTCGACGGACGCTTCACGTTCGGCGGCGGTCTCGGGCAGACCTCCTCGCTCGGGAGCGACCCCTACGTCGTCGAACAGGCGAACGACCTTGTCGCGCGCATGGACGCGAAGAAGCCCTGGGAGCCCCTCGCGACGTGGAACGTCGCCGGTGACGACAAGCTCGACGGCGGCGCCGCGAACGCGCAGCCGGTCACCGTGGTCGTTCCCGATTGCGACAAGGGCTACGTCCTCCGGTTCAATCGCAACAAGATCGCCGTCATCGACACGAACAAGGTCGCCGACGGCGGCGTCGCCGAGAGCTTCCTCGATCTCACGCCGCTGCTGCAGGCCGGCGACAACGACGGCCTCGTCGACATGACGTCGGCGGTCTACGTGCCGACGAAGAAGCGCATCTACGTGCTGCTCGGCAACTACGACCGCACGACGGTCGCTGCGCCAGACTACGCGCTCATCTGCAGGAGCACGAAGGCGAGCATCATCGCGATCGATACGACGACGGGGCAACTCGTCTCGCTCGGCGGTACCGCGCCCGGCGGAGGCATCGCCCTCGAGAACTACAATCCCGTGGTCGGCACCCCGCTCGCGTACGACGCCGCGCGCGACCGACTCCTCGTCTTCCAGGGCGGCTGCAACACCGACGCCGGCGGCGGCGCGGCGGGCCCGCTGACCAAGCGGGCCGTCGAGGAGGTCGACCTCGCGACGGGGCAGGCGAAGACGCTCGTGCATCTCGACGACAAGGGCTTCCCCGGAAGCTTCGTCTTCGTCGACGGAAACCGCGCGGCGCTCACGTTCTTCTTCCCGAACCAGGCGTTCTTCTGGGACCCGTCGCAGACGACGCTGGGCGCTGAGATCCCTGGGGCCTTCGACTACGTGGCCCACGACGGCAAGGGCAACATCGTCGGCGGGCGTCGCGGGACGGTCGACGGCGGCGCGGTCATCGACGTCGTCTCCGTCCCGTTCGCGAGCGGCGACGCCGGCCTCGACGCGGCGGTCGTCCAGTCGCTCGGACAGAACCCGTTCACGACGAACAGCGGCTACCTCGGCGGCGCCGAGGTGTGGCCGCGTCCTTAGGTTAGAGTCGTCTGATGCGGTGGCTGTTCCACGTCGTGCGTGCCGAGGACCTCGGGTGGGGGAGCGATGGGCGCTATGCGCCGCCGTCGCTCGCCCGCGAGGGGTTCATCCATGCATCCTACAAGGATGTCGTCGTGGAGAGCGCGCGCCTCTACTTCGAGGCCGAGGAGCTCGCGAGCCTGCGCGTGCTTGCGATCGACCCGCGCCGGCTCGACGTTCCGGTGGAGGTCGCGGACACTCCGCGCGGGCCCATGCCGCACATCCACGGGTCGATCCCGGTCGATGCCGTGCGGATGCTCGATCTCGAGAGCGTCGACGCGCATGTGGACGCCGTGACGGGGACGCGCATCGCACTGCTCGCGTTCCCCGGCATGACGTTGCTCGACCTCGTCGGTCCGCTCGACGCCCTCTCGCGCATCGCTACGATGGGCTTCGACCCCACGACGACCTGCGAGGTCGTCGCCCTCGCGCGGAGGCGTGAGGAGGACGACGTCGAGTCGGACCCTCCGGTCGTCTGGTCGGCGTGGGGGAGCGAGCTCGTGACCGCGCGCTACCGCCCCGCGCTCGACTCGTTCGACGTGCTGGTGGTCCCGGGCGGGCCCGCGACCCGTGCGCTCGAGAACGACGCCGAGGCGATCGCCTGGCTACAGACCTTCCCCGTGAACCGCCTTCTCGCGAGCGTCTGCACGGGCTCGTTGCTCCTCGGCGCCGCTGGCCGGCTCCAGGGCAGGCGCGCCACGACCCATCACACGATGATGAAGGAGCTGGAGCGCTTTGGCGCCGTCGCGGTCGCGGAGCGCGTCGTCGACGAGGGCCAGCTCGTCACGGCAGGCGGCGTGACCTCCGGCATCGAGCTCGGGCTCCACCTCGTGAAGCGTCTCGCGGGTGACGAGGCCTGCGCGAAGATCGCGGCGCAGATGGAAGTGCGCTCCGCCGTCTAGCGGCGCGCGCTACTTCGCCGCGCCGCGCACGCCCTTGCTCTCGTCGAGGGCAAGCAGGTAGTCGCCGATCATCCGCCCCCGGCCCTTGATGTCCTCCGGCTTCGAGGTCGCCCGGAGGAGCCTGTCGATCGCGACCGAGTACTTCCTCGCGGAGGCCGCCGGCACGACGCGCGCGAGATGCGAGAGCATCCGCACGGCGACGACGTTGTCCTCGAAGGGGACGCGCCGCGCGGCGAACACGCCGACCGCGTCCGCGTCCTTGGTGCTCGCGAACATGCCGCCGCTGTCGTCATCGGTGAGGTCGGAGATCATGAAGTCGGCGATGGCGCGGGCCTTCTTCACGTACTCCTCGTTCTTCGTGACCTCGTAGAGCCGCACGAGGGCGAGGCCGAAGGAGGCGTTGTCGGAGAGGTAGAGGAGCTTCTGCTTCTTCTCCTTGTCCGCGTCGACGACGTCGTGCGTGATGCCGCCGCCGCCCGTGGCATGCGTGGACAGCACTCGACGGGCGGCCTTCTCCGCGGTCGCGAGGACGGCTGGGTCCCTCGTGACCTCGTACATCGTGCAGTATGCACTGATCGCGAGGCCGTTCTCCTTGCCGTACTCGTGCGTGTCGATGCGCGGGATGCCGCGCGCGAGACGGCCCCTCTCGTCGAGCGCGTAATACACGTGGCCGTCGAGGAAGGCCTTCGTGCGGTCGTGCGCATTGAGATCGGCGTCCTGCGTCGTGTAGAAGCCGCCCTCGGGGCTCTTCATGAAGCGGTCGAGGAAGCCGAGCATCGCCTTCGCTCGTGCGAGGTGCTTCGCGTCCTTGGTGAGCGCGTACGCCGTCGCGTAGTTGTCGAGCGCCGGCGCCTGGAACGTCATCAGCTTCTCGAAGTGCGGCGAGTCCCAGTCGCGCGCCGCCGAGTACTGGTAGATGCCGCCCCACACCGGGTCGATGAGCTTGCTCTGCTGGTCGAGGGTGAAGAGCGCCTGCGCCTTCGCCTTGTCGTCGCCGGCACCGGCCTTGCGGAGCGTCCAGGCGTTGTTCCATCCGAGCGGCGCCTTCTGCTGCCGCCCCCAGCTGCCCTGGTCCTCGTCGTAGTAGTCCTCGAGCTGCACGTCGATCTCGCGCTGGATCCACACGAGGTGCTCCTCGGACAGCGCCGTCCGCGGCGCCTTGGTCGCGACCGTCGGCTTCTCGCCCGGCTTCTTCTCGGCGAGCCCGCTCGCGACGATGTCCTCGAGGATGCCCTTGAACTTCTCGGGGTTGATGTACCCGCGGTACTTGCCGAGCTCTGTGGCGTCCGGCGAGAACATCACCGTCGCGGGCCAGCCGTAGTCGCCGTAGCGCTCCTCTATGTCCGGGCGCGAGTCGACGTCGACCTTCACCGCGATGAAGTGCTTGTCGAGGAGCTTGCGGACCTCCGGGTCGTGGTAGGTCGTCGCCTCCATCACGTAGCACCAGTGGCACCACTCGGCGGAGCCATCGAGCACGATGTATTTTCGCTCCGCCTTCGCGCGGGCGAAGGTCTCCGGAGAGAGCGTGGCCCACGGCAGCTCCTCGCGCGGCGCGCCCTCGACCCTCTCTCCGCTCGTCGAGGTCGTCTGCTTCGCGCTCGCGTTCCCGTGCTCCGGGTGCGCGGCCGTCGCCGATGCGGGTGTCGTCGCCCCTCCGCCTCCACCGGGCTGCGCCGCGCAACCGACCGCCAGGGCCGACACCAGAAGGGAAGCCAGGCCTCGCGGGAACCGCATCTTGCCTAGCCTACGCGCGAGCGCGCCGCGCGGTTCCGTCAGCCGAGCAAACGCCAGTCGAGGGCGTCGACCATGCGGTCCGACGTGCAGAACTCGACCGTGAGCCGGGAGCCGATGGCCTCGCCGCCGATCTGGAGGGGGGTCGGGCGCGAGAAGGTCATGCGGACCTCGGTCGCGAACCAGTCGGTCATCCCGCGAAGCGGATGCTGGCCCTTCCAGAGCTTCGGGATGTCGGTGACGGCGCTGGTGGCGCTCACGTCGTAGACGCGCACGTTCATGAAGCCGAGCAGGCGCTCCGCGTGCGGGTAGGCGCGGAAGCCGTATCCGAACTCCGGGCATGTCGCGGCGCCCGCGACGCTCACCATGCCCTCGTAGAGGATGGCCCCGCGCCCGACGTCCGAGAGGCGCACGAGCCGGCGCTCCGGCGTGATCGTGTAGACGTCCTTGCCGAGGTTCTCGAGGATCACGTGCGGGCGCCCGTAGAGAAGCGTCTTCGGCACCGTGCGCGAGAGCATGGCCGTGAGGTAGCCCCACACGCTCTTCGAGATGCGGTTCGACGGCGACGCCTCGAGCTGCAGCCGATAGTCGTCGAGCACCTGCGCGTCCCAGCCACATCCGCCGAAGAAGGTGAGCACCCCGTTGCAGGTGAGGAGGCCGTAGCGCTTGGTGGGGACGGGCCCCTCGTGAGTCGCGAGCGAACGGATGCAGGCGTCCAGCTTGCGAGCGCCGAGCGCGTGAGCCCACGCGTTGCCGGTGCCGAGCGGAAGGGCGCCGATCGGCGGAAACGGCTCACCCTTCGGGACGACGCGGTCGAGGGCGTTGAGGAGCGCGACGGCCGAGCCGTCACCGCCGGCCGAGAGGATGCAGCGCGCGTTCGAGCTCGGGACGACCGTCCGGAGCCAGCCTTCGACCTCGTCGATGCTGCGCGTGAGCCGCACGCTTGCGCCGGGGAGCGCGCGCGCGATCTGGACCGCGATACGCCGACCGCCACGCTTGGCGTTCGCGTTCACGACGATGTGCAGGCCTGAGCCTGCAGGCTTGAGGGGGTTGGGCACCGAGCGATTGAGGGGGCCGCGCGCGAAGGCGCGGGTGAGGTGACGGAGCGCGAGGGTGCCACAAAACCCGCCTCGATCGTGCCGCGACCGGCGTTTGGCCTCCTTTTTGTCGCGCGAGCCTACCGCCGCTTGAAAGCGAGGGCGCACCTCCGTACCATCGCTCAGTCGCTCTCCTTTTGGCAATGTTTCCTGAATGATCCGGGCAACTTGCGGGAGTGTGGCCACCCCACGATGACCGCGAATACGATCCGCAACGCCCTCGGCGTCCTCCAAGACGAGCCGGACAACGATCAGGCCTGGAGCGAGCTGCGCGAGGCGCTCGGCTACACCTCCGACGAAGGCACCGTCGATCCTGGCGAGCTCGGCCCCGCCGCGCTCGCGCAGCTGCTCGAGGCGGCGCGTCAGGCGCACGAGATGCGTCGCGAGTACGAGGCCGTCGCGGACCTCCTCGAGATCGAGAGCGCCCTCGCGAGTGGTGACCGCGAGGCGGAGCTCGTCACGGAGCTCGCACAGGTTCGCGACGACATCCTCCTCGACGACGCGGGCGCGCTCGCCGCGTATCGCCGGCTGCTCACGCTGCGCCCGAACGACGCGACCGCCGCAGAGGCGATCGAGCGGAGCGAGGCCAAGCGCGCGAAGTGGAAGGGCCTCGCCCAGCGCTATTACACCGAGTCGAAGTCCGCCGGCGACGCGTCGTTCAAGAGCTCGCTGCTCGTGAGCGCCGCGGAGGTTGCGTATCGCTACGGCCGCCCCGAGATCGTCGCCAAGGAGAAGAAGGAGGCCGAGGCAGCGAAGCCGGAGGAGTCCTCCCCGAAGAGCCTGCGCGGCGGCAAGAAGAACAAGAAGAAGAAGGCGCCGGACGCGCCGGAGAGCTCGCGCAGCCCCGAGACCGCGCGCGTCGAGCCGTCGAAGGCTCGTCGTGAGCTCACCGAGAAGATCATCGGCCTCCTGCGCGACGCCCTCACGCTCGATCCGAAGAACCGCCGCGCGGTGCTCCTGCAGGAGCGCATCCTTCGCGACGAGCAGCGCTGGGCGGACCTCGTCGCGGCGCTCGAGCTGTTCGCGACGGAGTCGAACGCGAAGGACGAGAAGATCGCGGCATCGATCCGTCTTGCGCGCGTCCTCAAGAAGAAGCTCTCCGACAAGGCGCGTGCGAACGCGGTCTACGAGCGCGTGCTCGATCTCTCGCCGGGTCACCCCGAGGCCACGAGCGCCCTCGTCAATCACTTCACCGACAGCGAGATGTGGGATCACCTCGTGTCGCTCTACGAAGGGCAGCTCGCCGGAGGCGGCGTGCGTCAGGGCCAGGAGGTCGGCGTCATCCTGCAGGTCGCCATGATCAACTGGCGCATGCGGAACAAGCCCGAGGCGGCGGAGCCGTACTTCGAGCGCCTGCGCAAGGCGGAGCCCGCGCATCCGGGCATGCTCGCGTTCTTCCGCGAGTGGTGCAGCAAGCGCGGTGAGCAGCCGCGCCTCGTCCAGATCCTGAGCGACGCCCAGCGCGCGATGCCCGAGGGGCCGGAGCGCGGCCAGATCGCCGCCGAGATCGCCGGCCTCGCAGAGGAGGGCGCGAACGCCCAGAAGGCGATCGAGCAGTGGCGCACGCTCCTCCGCTCCGAGCCCACGAATACCGCGGCGCGCGACGCTCTCAAGCGTCTCTACCGTGCGACCGGGGCCTTCAACCACCTCGCGGACCTCCTTCGTACCGATCTCGAGCGCGTCGCGCCCGACGACGCCGCCGCTCGTCTGCCGGTGCTGCGCGAGATCGCTCAGATCTATCGCGAGCACATCAAGAGCGACTCCGCGCTCGTCACCGTCCTCTCGCAGATCATCGGCCTCGACGGCCACGACGCCGAGGCTGTCCGCGAGCTCGCGCGCGTCTACGAGGCGCTCGGTCGCTGGCGAGATCTGCTCACGACCCAGATGCGCCTCGCGGAGCTCGAGGCGAGCCCGCAGGCGAAGGTCACGCTCTATCGCGCGATCGCGCAGCGCTGGCTCGAGCAGTTCACGAACGTCCAGAACGCCGTCGAGGCCTACGAGAAGCTCCGTGAGGTCGACCCGGCGGACCGCGAGGCGGTCGAGAAGCTGAAGGAGCTCTACGGAAAGCGTCGCGCCTACCGGCAGCTCTACGAGCTCTACGACGACGAGACGAAGCGCACCACCGGCGAGGAGCGTCGCGCTCTCTGGATGGAGATGGCCAAGATGGCCTCCGAGCGCCTCGACCGAGGCGCCGATGCCGCGCGCCTCTACAAGCTCGTGCTGGAGGAGGACCCGAACGACGCGACCGCGCTCGACGCCCTCGAGAAGCAGGCCGAACGCGACAAGGACTTCGCCACGGTCGCCCACGCGCTCGAGCGGCGCGCCGAGCTCACGGAGGACCCCGCCGCGAAGCTCGTCGTGCTGCAGAAGCTCGGCAGCGTGTTCGCCGATCGCCTCCAGGACCACGACGGAGCGCTCCGCGTCTGGCGTCGCGTCCTCGAGCTCTCGCCGGGGCACGCGAAGGCGCTCCGCATCCTGCGCGAGAGCCACCTCGCCCTCGGCGACTTCGACGGGCTCACCGAGCTCTACGCGCAGTCCGGGGACTGGGAAGGCCTCGTCGAGCAGCTCTCGGGTGCGGCCGACCGCGCCCCGGATCCGTCCACGAAGGTCGATCTCTCGTTCCGGGCCGCGGCCATCTACGAGGAGCAGCTCAAGTCGCCCGATCGCGCCTTCCGGGCGTACGAGCGCGTCCTCTCGACGCGCCCCGACGATCGCCGTGCCGCCACCGCGCTCGTGCCCCTCTACGAGGCGGAGGAGAAGTGGGCTCGCCTGCCCTCGCTCTACGAGGTGCTCGTCAGCCACTCGGAGGACGATGCCGACAAACGTGCACTCTACAAGAAACTTGCCATCGTCACGGGCCACAAGCTCGCCGACAAGGTCGCCGCCTTCGGCTACGCGGTGAAGGCGTTCGAGCTGGCGCCGACCGAGGCCGGCGCGGTGCGCGAGCTCGAGGAGTGGGCGCGGGCCTCCGGCGACTGGGCCGCCTTCGTGCACGCGCTCGAGGCGCGAGCCGGCTCGCCCTCGGCCGACATGGACGAGCGGCGCACGCTCCGCATGAAGCTCGCCGAGGTCTCTGCGACGCAGACCGGCAACAGCGACGACGCCGTCAGCGCGTACCGCGACCTCATCCTGACGAACCAGGACGACGAGCAGGCGATCGCCGCGCTCGACCGCCTGCTGCGCTCCTCGCCGGACCGCAAGGAGGACCTGCGCTGGCTCTTCCGCCTGCGCACCGAGCGCGCGCCCGGCGCCGAGGAGCGCGTCGCGATCCTCTCCGAGTGGGCGCTTCTCGAGGAGGAGGCGTTCAGCGCTCCCGCCGAGGCGACGGCTCTCTACCGCGAGATCCTCGGGCTCGACGAGCGCCACGTCGGTGCGCTCCGTGCGCTCGCGCGTCTGCTCGTGGCCTCCGGCGATGCCGAGGGCGCGGCCAAGGTGATCCAGCAGGAGCGCGATCTCGAGGAGGGCGGAAGCCGCGTCTCCCGGGAGATCGAGCTCGCGCGGCTCTACATGGGCCCGCTGAAGAAGCCGCTCGAGGCGCTTGCCTGCGCGAAGCGCGCCCTCGAGCTCGCGCCCAACGACGCGCAGGTCATCGCCGTCGTCGAGGAGCTCCTGCCGCTGTCGGAGACCCGCGCGCGCGCGGCCGTCATCCTCGAGGAGGCCTACGCCGCGACCGGCGCCTGGCAGAAGCAGGGCGACGTCCTCGCCGTGCTCATCGCCACCGCCGCGTCGAAGTCCGATCGCCTCGCGCTCCATACCCGGCTCGCCGAGGTGAAGCAGAAGCTCGGCGACCTCGTGGGAGCCTTCGAGGTCATGGCGCGCGCTGCGCAGGACAACCCGGCAGAGCTCGAGCTCTGGGACCGCCTGAGCGTCCTCGCGAACAAGACGCACCGCACGCAACAGTTCGTCGAGGCGATCTCCCAGGCCGTTCCCGAGAAGGGCGAGACGGGCCTGCCCCCGCACGTCGAGATCGACCTCGCCGAGCGCGCCGCGACCCTCTACGACGAGATGCTCGGCGAGATCGACCGCGCGACGCCCTATCTCGATCGCATCCTCGCGCGCGATCCGAGCAACGAGCGCGCGTTCATTCGCCTCAAGCAGATCCTCACGACGCGCGAGCGCTGGATCGACCTCGAGACGCTCTACGAGCGCGTCATCGGCGCCACGGCCGACGCGAACCGTCGCGCCGACCTCCTCAACGAAGTCGCGATCATCGCCGAGGAAATCACGGGCGACGCGAACAAGGGCATCTACTACTACGAGCGCATTCTCGAGATCGAGCCGGGCCACGACCAGGCGATCTACGCGCTCGACAAGCTCTACGCCTCCCAGGAGCGCTGGCAGAATCTCGCCGACCTCCTTCAGCGGCGAATCTCGCTCGCCGGCTCCGCCGACACGTTGCAGCTGAAGCTACGGCTCGGCACGCTGCTGATGAATCGCCTCGCTGACCCGAAGGCGGCGCTCAACTACCTCGAGGAGGTCGTCGCCGCGGACTCGTCGTTGCGCGAGGCCCGCGAGCTCGTCGAGAAGTGCCTCACGCACCCGGACCTCCGGCAGCGCGCGGCCCTCATCCTCGAGGGCGTCTACGCGGAACGCGAGGAGATGCGCGATCTCGTACGCGTGCTCGAGGTCCGCCTCGAGTTCGTCGCCGACGACGTCGAGCGGCGTGAGCTGCTCCGCAGGATCGCCGAGCTCCGCGACGAACGCCTCTCGGACGACGCAGGCGCGTTCGACGCCTACGGGCGGCTCCTGCCGCTCTCGCCCGGAGACGTCGAGGCGCGCACGCGCTATCTCGAGATCGCGCAGCGTCTCGAGCGCCTCGACGACGCCGCCGACGTGCTGCTCGTCTCGGCGAAGAACGCCGAGTCGCCTCAGCCTCGCGCAGAAATTCTCGGCGAGGTCGCGAAGATCTTCGAGGGGAGCGATCAGCTTGATCGCGCCGAGTCGATCTACCGACAGGTGATGGATCTCGCGCCCGAGGACCCGTCGATCGCGCTCCCGGCCGTCCGCGCTCTCGAGCGCATGTACGGCGACCGCGGCAAGAACCGTGATCTCGCCGACGTCCTTCGCGTCCAGGTGAAGCTCGAGGAGTCCGCCGAGGTGAGGCGCGAGCTCTATGGCCGCCTCGGGAAGCTCGCAGAAGAGAGCCTCTCCGACGACCCCGCCGCGATCGCCGCCTGGAAGGCCAGGCTCGAGGACGACCCGGCGGACGAGCAGGCTCTCGCCGCGCTCGATCGTCTCTACGAGCGGACCGGCGACCACCGCGCGCTCGTCGACGTGCTTCGCGCACGCGAGCGGCTCGCCGACGGCTCCGACGCGCGCAAGGTCCTCATGGTGCGTACGGCCCGCACGCTCGGCGATCGGATCGTCGACGTCCCCGAGGCGATCCTCGCGTATCGCTCCGTCCTCGACGACTTCGGCGCCGACCGCGAGACCCTCGGGGCGCTCGTCCTGCTCTACGACCTGGCCGAGCAGTGGCCCGACCTCGCCGAGACGCTCGAGGCGGAGCTTGCGCTCGCCACCTCCGATGCCGATCGCATCGCGCTTCTCACGCGGCTCGGCGACGTCCGTCGCAAGAAGCTCTCCGAGGTGACCGAGTCCATCGAGTCGTATCGCCAGGCGCTCACGCTCGACCCGGCGAACGTTCCGGCGCGGACGGCGCTCGAGGAGCTCCTCGAGCAGGACGCCTACGCCGACGCCCGTCGCGAGGCCGCCGAGATCCTCCGGCCGCTCTACGAGGCCTCCGGCCAGGACGCGAAGCTGCTTCGGGTCCTCGACATCCAGGTCGAGAACGAGTCGACGCTCGAGATCCGTCTCGACCTCTATGCGCGTTCCGTGCAGGTGGCCGAGGGCGCGCTCGCCGACGCTCCGAAGGCGTTTGCCTACGCGGCGAAGGCGCTCCGGGAGTCCGCCGGTGACCCGGCGGTTGCCTCGTGGGTGGAGCGCGCCGAGCGGCTCACCGAACGCACCGGCTCCTACGCCGATCTGGTGCAGCTCTATCGCGACGTCGTGCCCGAGGTCCTCGACGAGGACGAGCAGGTCGCGCTCACGCTGCGCATCGCCGAGCTCGCGCGGACGAAGCTCTCCGATGCGGTGCTCGCGAAGCAGTACTTCAAGCGCGCACTCGAGCTGCGCCCCGATGACTCGCGCGCGCTCGTCGCGCTCGAGCAGCTCTACGAGGAGGCCGCGGAGCACGAGCCGCTGCTCGAGATCCTCAAGCGGCGCGCGGAGGTCGCCCCGGACGACGAGGGCAAGCGCGCCATCCTCTACAAGGAGGCGCGGATCTGCGACGAGGCACTCCGCGATCGTGACCGCGCCGTCGCGGCCTACGAGCAGGTGCTCGAGCTCGGGATGGATCCGCCCGCCGTCGCGGCCCTCGAACGCCTCTACGCGGCCTCCACGCGATGGGGCGATATCGTCGCCATCCACGAGCGCGAGCTCGTGGCCGAGGGGACGACGCGCGAGCGGCGCGCTGCGCTGCACCAGGCGCTCGGAAGGGTGCACGAGAAGGAGCTCGGCGAGCTCGATCGCGCCTTCGACGAGTACGCCGAGGCCCTCCGCGAGGACGCCACGCACGAGCCGACCATCGCGGCGCTCGAGCAGCTCATGACGCAGAAGGCGACCGCCGGCCGCGCCGCAGAGATGCTCGAGCAGGTGTACCTGTCGCGCCTCGACTGGCGGAAGGTCATGAGCGCCCTCGAGGCTCGCCTCGAGAGCAGCGAGGACCCGGACGAACGCCGGACGCTGCTGCGCCGCCTCGCCAAGCTCCACGAGGAGCAGGAAGAGAACTACAAGGCGGCCCTCGAGATCACGTCGAAGCTCCTCGCAGAGGACGCGACCGACGAGACCACGTGGGCGGAGCTCGAGCGCCTGGCGCGCGTCGCCAACGGCGAAGACCGACTCGCGGAGATCTACGCCGCGGAGCTCGACAAGATCACGAGTGACGAGCCCTCGACGGCCCGCCTCGCGTACCGCACGGGCGAGCTCTTCGAGGGGCAGAAGCAGGGCGAGCGCGCGCTGCAGTTCTATCGCCGCGCCTATGCCTTCTCACCCGAGGAGGGCCAGGCGGCCTTCAAGGCGATTGATCGGCTGCTCGCCGAGGGCGCGAAGCCCGCCGAGCGTGTCGCGCTCTATCGCGATGCCCTCGAGTACCGCACGGAGCCGGAGCAGCGCACCGCGACGCTCCATTCCATCGCCAGGGTCGAGGAGGACGAGATCTCCGACGACGAGGCCGCGATCGCGACCCTTCGTTCCATCCTCGACATCGACGAGACCGATGCCGTCGCCCTCGACGCGCTCTCTCGGCTCTACACCCGCCGCGAGCGCTTCCGCGACCTCGCCGACCTCCTTCGTCGCCGTGCGGAGCAGAGCGCGCTCCCCGAAGAGGAGGCCAAGTGGCGTCTCGCGCTCGCACGCCTTCTCGACGGCAAGCTCGCCGAGAAGGCCTCTGCGATCGACGAGCTCGAGAGCGTCCTCGGCCTCGTCGGAGTCGTCGCGACGCCGCGCAGCGATACGTATGTCGCGGCGGTCACTGCGCTCGAGGCGATGGTGGAGGCCGGTCAGGAGAACGGCGACATCACGCGTCGCGTCGTCGAGCTCCTCCGCCCGATCTACGAGCAGGGCGACGACTGGCGGAAGCTCGTCGACGTCGCGAAGCATCGCTTCGCGCTCGCCACCACGCCAGGCGACAAGGTCGCCGTGCTCCGCGACACCGCGAAGTTGCTCGAGGAGCGCGGTAACGACCTCGACAAGGCGTTCCAGTGCCTCAAGGAGGCCTTCGTCCTCGACCCGGACGACGGCGACACCCGCGAGGAGTTCGACAGGCTTGCCGTGTCGACCGAGCGCTGGGACGACCTCGCCGACGCCTACGAGCAGGGCATCGCGAAGATCGACGGCATCGGACAGCGCGAGCTGCTCGAGGCGCTCGCGAAGCTCCACGACAAGCGCCGCGACGACCCGCGCCGCGCGCTCGCCGCGTGGGACCGCCTGTTTCAGCTCGACGAGAGCGACTCGCGTCCGCTCGACGAGATGGACCAGCTCGCGACCCTGCTGAGTGACTGGTCGACGCTCGTGCGCGTCCTCGCGAAGCGCGCGGAGCTCACGAACGACGACGAGGAGCGCGCAAGCCTCTGGCGTCGCATCGGAGAGGCCCGTCGCGACATGCTCGACGACCCGCAGGGGTCGATCGACGCCTACGAGCGCGCTCTCGAGCTCGAGCCGAACAGCGCGTTCACGCTCGACAACATGATCGCGCTCTACGAGGAGCGCAACGACGCTGCACGGCTCGTCGACCTCTATCGCCGGCGCGTGGAGCTGTGCGGTGAGGATGACGAGGAGCTGAAGCATCGGCTCCTGCTCGATGCGGCTCGCTGCTACGAGATCGGTCTGAACGACCGCCGTGAGGCCGTCGTTCTCCTCGGGCAGGCGCTCGCCACGAAGCCCGGCGACGCCGAGGTCATGCAGCGTCTCTCCGGTCTCTACGAGGCCGAGAAGATGTGGCCGGAGCTGCTCGACAACCTGCGTGCGCAGGCCGACGCCGCGACCGACCCGGCGGCGAAGGCCGTCCTCACACGGCGCATCGGCAAGCTGCTCGCGAGCGAGCTCGACGACCACGCCAAGGCGCTCGAGGCCTTCCGCGAGGTCCTCGCGCACGGCTACGACGAGGAGGCCGCGCAGGCCGTGCGAGCCATCGGTGAGTCTCGCGACGAGCTGCGTCGCGACGCTGCCGACGTGCTGGAGCCCGTGCTTCGCGCCGCCGGCAATCACGAGGCGCTCGCCGATGCGCTCGAGATGCGCCTGCGCGCGCAGGTCGAGCCGGTCGATCGCGCCGCCACGCTGAGGACGATCGCCGAGGTCTCGGAGACCTCGCTGTCGGATCTCGGTCGCGCGCTGACGGCTCTCCTCCGAGCGGTCTCGGAGCAGCCTCAGGACGCCGAGCTTCATGCCGAGATCGAGCGCGTCGCGGCGCTCCTCGGTAGAGCGGGGTGGGAGCGCTACGCCGACGCGCTCGGGGAACGCGCGGCCTCGATCTTCGACGCGAAGATCACCGCCGAGCTCTTCCTGCGCCTCGGAAAGGTCGCCGAGCTGCAGCTCTCGGGGCTCCCGCGGGCTGCCGAGGCGTACGCACGCGCGGCAGAGCAGGGGGGAGACACCGTGGAGGTGCTCACCGCGCTCGAGCGCGTTCACGGGGGCCTCGAGGACACCCGGGCGCTCGTCGACGTCGTCGAGCGGCGGATCACGATCGAGACCGGGGCGGCCGAGCAGGCCGACCTCTACCATCGCCTCGCCAGCCTCCAGATCGGCGCGCTCGAGGACAAGGCCCAGGGCCTCTCGACGCTGCGTCTCGCGCTGGAGCGCGTTCCCGATCACGAGAAGAGCCGTGCTGCGGTCGAGAAGCTCCTCGGCGACGCCGCACTCTTCGATGACGCGTTCGATACCCTCGAAGGAGTGTATCGCTCGACGAACCGCGGTGCCGACCTCGGTCGCCTCTACGCTCGTCGCGTGGATCGCGCCGAAGGCGCGCGCGGGCGGACCCGTGCACGCCTCGATCTCGCCAAGGTCCTCGAGAACGAGGGCGCCGACGTGAATGCGGCGCAGCGAGCGATCGAAGCGGCCGTCGTCGACGACCCGCAGGACGCGGACGTCCTCGTCGAGCTCGAGCGGCTCGCCGAGCGCACGGGCAACTGGTCGACCGCGGCCGACGCGCTCGCGAAGGCCCTCGACGCGCAGGACAAGGCTGCGAAGCTCCAGTCGAGCCAGAACCTCTCGGCGATCGCCTCGGGCGGGAGCAGCGGAGAGCTCTGGGGGCGGCTTGGGCGCTGGCGGCGTGACAAGGTCGGCGACCCGCGCGGCGCAGAGCTCGCGTTCACGCGTGCGCTCGACCTCGACCCGGAGAACGTGGAGCTCGTTCGCGCGCTCGACGAGCTCACCCGCGCCCCGGGGCGCGAGCGCGATCGCATCGCCGTGCTGCGCAGGCTCGGTCGCCTCGAAGGCGAGCCGTCGAGGAAGCGCGAGATCGCTCGCGAGGCGCTCGACATGGCGGAGAACGTCGTCGCCGATCCTCGCCTGGGTGAGGAGGTGCTGCGTGAGCTGCTCAAGGACAACGACGGCGACGCGTGGGCGACCGAGGAGCTGACGCGCCTGCGGCAGGACGCGGGCGATCATCAAGAGGTCGTCACGTTGCTCCTGAAGCGCGCGGACGCCGAGAGCGACGGCGCGAAGGCCATCGACCTTCGCTACCGTGCGGCCGACGTCTCGGCAACGAAGCTGAACGATCGCGATCGCGCGATCGCCCTCTACGAGCAGATCCTCGAGCAGGAGCCGACCGACGCGATGGCTCAGGAGCGCCTGCGGGCGCTCTACGACGAGCTCGGAAAGTACAAGGAACTCGGCAAGCTCCTGCTGATGCTCATCGACGGCGCCTCGTCGCCCGAGGTCCGGTCGCGCCTGCGCATCGACCTCGCGATGCTCCAGCTCGAGAAGTTCGAGAATCCTCGAGACGCCTCCGACACGCTCCGCGCGGTGCTCGAGGAGGACCCGGATCACGAGGGCGCATCCCGCGCGCTCGCCGCGATCTACGAGAAGACGGAGCGCTTCGGGGAGCTCGCCGAGCTCTGGACGCAGCTCGTCGAGCGCGCGAGGGCCCGCGGTGATGCCTCCCTCGAGCTCGATCGCATGATGACGCTCGCGGAGATCGTCGAGAATCGCGTCAAGGACGCGGGCGCGGCGCTCAAGGCGTACGAGGACGTCCTCGAGAAGGACGCGACGCATCGCGAGGCGCTGGCTGCAGTGGCACGCCTTGCCGAGGGCCGCGCTGCCTGGGACAAGGCCGCGAGCGCGCTCGCGAAGATCCTCGAGACCGTGTCGGGCACCGACGCAGTCGCGGTGGCGCTGCGGCTCGCGAAGGCGCGCGAGGAGCAAGGCGACGACGCAGGCGTCGAGCAGGCGCTCAAGCGCGCGCTCGAGGCCGACCCGAAGCAGCCGGACGTGCGGGCGCGTCTCGGTCAGCTCTACGAGAAGACCAAGAACTGGGGCGAGCTCGCGCAGCTCCTCGTCGGCAACGCGGACATCCTCCGCGACGAGAATCCGTACACGCCGCCCGCCGGGACCGCTGGAGCGGCCGTTGCGGGAGGTTCGATGCCGCCTCCGCCCGCCGCGGTCGGCGAGCAAGTGAAGCTCCTGCGTCGTGCGGCGCAGATTCACCTGACGGAGCGCCAGGCGCCGGAGGAGGCCGTGCCCCTGCTCGAGCGCGTGACCGACCTCGTGCCGAACGATCGCGAGCTGATGCTCCTCCTCACCGACGCGTACACGGCGGCCAAGCGAGATCGTGATGCCGCCTCCGTGCTCGAGCGCGTGATTGCCTCGTTCGGCAACAAGCGAACGAAGGAGCTGTCGCTCTATCACCACCGCCTCGGCCGCGCGCTCGCGACGATGGGGAACAAGGACGTCGCGCTCACCCAGTTCGACATGGCGTTCAAGATCGACCCGGGGTCGATCGAGGTGCTCCGCGATCTCGGCGTGCTCGCGCTCGAGTCGAACGACCTCGATCGCGCCCAGAAGACGTTCCGCGCGCTGCTCCTCCAGCGGCTCGACGCTGCCAGCGGCATCACGAAGGGCGAGGTGTTCTACTACCTCGGCGAGATCTGCATGAAGCAGGGCGACAAGGCGAAGGCCGTCCAGATGCTCGAGCGCGCGGTGGAGAACGAGCCCTCGCTCGTGCGTGCGAAGACGATGCTCACGGAGCTCAAGGGCTGAGCGCGTGCGTGCGCTGCTCGGCGTGCTGCTCGGACTGGTCGCGAGGCTCTGGCTCGCGACCCTCCGACTGCGCGTCGTCGTGCATCCCGAGCTCGAGGCGGTGGGCACCAAGCCCTGGGTGCTGTCCTTCTTTCACGGCACGCAATGGCCGCTCCTCGCGTGGAGGCGCCGGCGCCCCACGCTCGTGATGGTCAGCCACTCGAACGACGGCGCGATGCAGGCGCGCGCGCTCGGGCTGCTCGGGTTTCTCGTGGTGCGCGGCTCCTCCTCGCGGGGTGGAGCGCGCGGGCTCGCCGCGTTGATTCGACGGATGCGTCGAGGTGACGTCGACGCAGCTTTTGCGGTCGACGGTCCGCGCGGCCCGTACGGCGACGTGAAGCCCGGCGCGTCGCTCACGGCTCGCCGCTCCGGCGGCCTGCTCGTGCCGATGGGAAGCGCCGTGGCGCACGGGAAGGTGCTCGCGCGAGCCTGGGATCGCTTCGCCCTCGCATGGCCCTTCTCGCGCGTCGTGGTCGTGCTCGGCCCTCCGCTCGCCCCCGAAGCAGGCGCTCTTGCGTTGCAAAACGCCATCGTCCAGGCGAATGCGACCGCCGCCGCGGCGCTGGCAGGCGGGTTCTCTAAAGTGCTACCTTTGTTGGAGTTTTCGCCGCCGGCCGCGCCGGTAGCGGACGTTTTCGACCAGAATTGAATGGCTTGGGCATCTCGGGGGTCAAACCCCGGGCATCCTCATCAGGAGATAGGGCAAACATGCGTAGCTCGTCGTCGTTGGCTTCGTTTCGCGCTTCATGCGTTCGCTTGGCTTTGTTCGGTGCGGGTGGCGCTCTGCTCGTGACGGCCTCTGGCTGCCGTATCGAGGCGCACACGCAGACGCAGTTCGAGGACAGTTCCCAGCCCGCGAAGACGTCCACGAAGGACTGGAACGGCGAGGCGATCACGATCAACAACGGTGGCGTCAATCCCGTCACCGGCAGCAGCGGCGTCGAGGTGACCTTCTCCACGACCGCGACGAAGATCACGGCGCAGGCGGTGTTCGCGGCACACGCCGACGACGACAAGGAGGCCGACGCAAAGGCCGCCATCAAGGACGCCGTCGGCACCTTCGTCATCGAGGAGACGGCCACCGGTTTCAACATCAAGTGCGGGCACGGTAGCTCGCACGGCTCGGCCAGCGTCTCCGGCTCTGGCTGCAAGAAGATCTCCGTGACGCTTCCCGCCGGCTCCGCGAGCAAGGCCCTCGACCTCACCGTCGGCGGTGGCAACGGCGACCTCAACGTCGGCAGCAGCGGCGAAGCTCCGTTCGTGAAGAACCTCATCGTCGACAACAACGGCGCCGGTGACGTCAACGTCCGCGCACGCCCCGTGAAGGACGGCGTCGTCGTCATCACCGGCGAGTTCGCCGTGTCCGTCGGCCTCCCCAGCGATTTCTCGGCCGGCCAGATCCTCTTCACGACCAACGACTCGGACCCGGTCAAGGCCAACGCCCGCGTCCACGCGGAGGCCTTCCCGGGCATGGTCAGCGGCTCGTCGTACCCGGTGGCGGGCGCCACGGCCGACGCGGCCAAGTCGCTCAACGTGCAGTCGAAAGGGCTTCTCGACGACGACACGGTCACGATCACGAAGCTCTAGGGAGCGGCCTCGCGTTAGGCGGGAGCAGATGCGCTACGCTCGCAGCATGTCGCTGCGAGGCGTAGCGCTTCTCTTTGTGCTCTCGGCCGGTTGCCAGGCGCAGACGGTCACGGCGCGCAGTCGCTTCGTCGAGGACGGCGTCCAGAAGGCAGCCAGCGACCCATGGACCACCGAGCGAATCGAGATCGACAACGCGGGCGTCACCACGGGGGGAGGGCTCGCGGTGTCGGCGACAAGCACCGACCGCGTCGTCGCGACGGCACGCATGCTCGCCGTCGCCGACACCTATGACAAGGCCAGCGCGGACAAGGCGATCCTCTCTGCGACCGACGGGTTCGTCGTCGCGACCGCGTCCGGGGTGACCGCGGTGCGCTGCGGGCACGGCGTTCCGGTCGGGTCCGCAACGGCGCTGGAGTCCGGGTGTGACGCCCTCGACGTCTCGGTGCCGTCGGGGGCTGTCGACAAGCTCCTCACGGTCGTTGCGCGCTCGGGGAACGGGAGTGTCGGGCTCTCGCTCGGCGGCGCGGCTCTGGCCGGGCTCGACCTGCAGGCGAGCAACGGGCCCGTCGACGCGACGACGTCCGTGACTCCGGGGGCCACCCTCACGATCGTGAGTCAGACCGGCGACGTCGTCACACTGCGGTTGCCGCGCGACTTCGCGACCGACGCGCTCGTGCTCGATGCGCCTTCGGTCGACTCCTCCGCGTTCCCGGACGTGCAAACGGGCAAGGGCCGCGGCGAGATCGGCCGCGGCGCGAAGGCGATCACGGTGCGGGCGGGTCGCATCGTGCTCGCCGTGCAGGAATGAGGGAGCGCTACTTCGCGCGGGCGATTGCGTCGATCTCGACGCGAGCGCCCTTCGGGAGCGCCGAGACCTGTACCGTCGCGCGCGCGGGGGGCGCCGCTGCGAAGCGCTTCGCGTAGGTCTGGTTGACGACCTGGAAGTCGCCGAGGTCGACGAGGTAGATGGTCGTCTTCACGACGTCCCCGAACGTGCAGCCCGCGGCGGCGAGCACGGCACCGAGGTTCTCGAGCACGCGCTCGGTCTGCACGGCGATGTCGCCGACGACGAGCTCGCCGGTCGCGGGGTCGATGGGGACCTGTCCGCTGAGGAACACGAGGTCCCCCGACTGGATCGCCTGCGAGTAGGGACCGATCGCCGCGGGCGCCTGAGGAGTGCTGATGGCCTTCATCGCGGAGCAGCTTCTCACGCCTCGCGAGGGGAGACGAGGGCTACAGCGATTGCCGGCCCGCGAGCGCCCGGCCCATCGTGATCGGGTCGGCGTACTCGAGGTCGCCGCCGTGCGGCACGCCGCTCGCGATGCGCGTCATCGTCACGCCGAGCGGCGCAAGCTCACGCTTCAGGAGGAGGGCGGTCGCCTCGCCGTCGACGCTCGGTGGCGTCGCGACGATCACCTCGGTGACCTCGTCCTCCTTGATCCGTGCCACCAGCCGCGGCACCGGGAGCTGCTCGGGGCCAATCCCCTCGAGCGGAGACAGGAGGCGGCCGAGGACGAAGTAGTGACCGCGCATCGCGCCGGTGCGCTCGATCGCCATGAGGTCGTGCACGCGACCGACCACGCAGAGCACGCGCCGATCGCGCTTCTCGTCGCGACAGATGTCACACACGACGCTCGCGCTAGGCGCCGCGCCCTGCGGCACCTCGGCGATGTTCCCGCAGCGGTCGCACGGCCGTAGCTCGTCGTGCAGTGTCGCGAGCTCGGCCCCGAGATCCTTGGCGACCTGCGGGTCCGCGGTGAGCAGATGCAGGACGTACCGCTGCGCCGTCTTCTCGCCGACGCCGGGAAGGCGCGAGAGCAGAGAGACGAGCCGGCGGATCTTCGGGGAGTGCTGCATGAAGGCGAGAGTCGCTACCGACTCACATCATGCCGGGGATCTTCGCTCCGCCGGTCACCTTGGCGAGCTCGGCTTCCATGTCCTTCTCGGCCTGCTCGAGCGCGGTGTTGATGGCGGCGCAGGCACTGTCGAGCGCGAGCTCGATGCCCTCGGCCTTGAGGAACTCCGGATCGATATCGATACGCGAGACCTTGCCCGAGAGGGTGACGGTCGCCTTGACCTTGTCACCGACCGCGCTCGCGGAGACCTCCTTGTCGCCGCACTCCTTCTTGATCTGCTCGATCTTCCGCTGCATGCGCGCTGCCTGGCGCATCAGCTCATTCATTCCGCCATTGAACTGACCCATGACTCAATCCTCCTGCGCCGGAACCTTGATGTCCTTGAGCTCCGCATCGAAGATGGCGATCGCCTTCTGTACGAGCGGATGCTTCTCGACCTGAGCGCGCGCCTCGAGAAGCGCCGCCTTCCTCTTCGCGGCGTCGAGCGATGCAACGCTCGCGCCCTTGCTCCCTCGCACCGAGACGTCGAACGTGACGTCGGGGGGCGCGTCTGCACGGAAGAAGGCCTGCGCCATCTCCGTCAGCACGGTCTTGGCGTCGCTCTCCTCGGCGCGCCCGTCCTCGAAGGAACCGGGCTCGAAGCCGAGCAGGATGCGCTCGCGGGTCACCACGGTCGGCGCCGCCAGCTCGAGCGTCGCCGCCATCGCGGGACGAGTCGTCTTGATGACGGCAAGGAGGGCGCGCCAGGTCTCGATGCCTCCGCTGCGATCGCCGGCCGAGGACGCGGCGACGACGCTCACGGGCGTGGGCGTCGGCTCCGGATTCGCCGATGCGACGTCGAGCTCGGGGTCGGTCGCGAGCGCGAGCGCGCCGCTGGTGTGGGGCTGCGCGATGAGGCGCGGCGCGGAGGCCGGAGGCGGCGGCGCGTCGTTCGACACGACCCGCTCGGTGGCCGGGCGAGCCTCGCGGACCTCGACCGAAGCGCGCGGCGAAAGGTCCGAAGGTGCCTCGAAGGACGACGCGCTCGCATGGGGTCCGGCCTGACCCGCCTGGAACGACGGCTCGCGGGAACGGCCACCCGAGCCGGAGCCGGAGCCCGCACCCGAGCCGCCGCCGCGTGCGGGCGGCGGCGCGCCGGTGGCGAGGCGCTTCTCGAGATCGGCGAGGCGCCCGAGGAGGTCGTCCAGCGGGAGCAGCTGCGGACGCCGTGCGAGACGCACGAGGGTCATTTCGAGGGCCGCGCGGACCTGCCCGCTCTTCACGATCTCGTCGAAGCCGCGCGAGAGGCCGGTGAAGAGGCGTGTGAGGTCGTCCGCGTCGGTCTTCTGCGCGAGAGCGAGCACGTCGCGCACCTCCTCGTCCGCCAGGTCGAGCAGCTCGCGGGCTTGCTCCTCCGTGCACACCTTCGCGACGACGACGTTGCGGATGTGGTGAAGGAGATCGCGGCAGAGGTGGACGAGGTCGAAGCCCTGACGCGAGACGGCATCGAGCACCTCGAGGGTGGTCGGAGCGTCGCCGGCGAGGATGGCGCCGGTGAGCTTGGTGAGGATCTCGCGGTCGGCGACGCCGAGCACGCGCGCGACGTCCTCGGCCGAGATGTTCGCGCTGCCGTAGGCGATCACCTGGTCGAGCAGGCTCATCGCGTCGCGCACCGAGCCGGCCGCTTCGCGGGCGAGGATCGACACGGCGCCGTCGTCCGCCTTCAGCTCCTCGCGCACGAGGACGTCCTTCAGCCGCGCGCCGATCTGCTTGGCGGAGACGAGCTTGAAGTCGTACCGCTGGCAGCGGCTGAGGATGGTGACCGGGACCTTGTGCACCTCCGTCGTCGCGAAGATGAACTTCACGTGTGGCGGAGGCTCCTCGAGCGTCTTCAGGAACGCGTTCCACGCCGCGTTCGAGAGCATGTGGACCTCGTCCACGATGTAGATCTTGAGGCGATCGCGCGCGGGGCGGAAGGCGAGGCCCTCCTGCAGGCGTCGGACCTCGTCGACGCCGTTGTAGCTGGCGGCGTCGATCTCTTGGACGTCCATGTCGACGCCCGCACCGATCTCGGTGCACGCGGCGCACTTCTGGCACGGGGTGGCGGTCGGGCCGGTCGCCTTGCCGTCCGGCCCGAGGCAGTTGAGGCACTTGGCCAGGATGCGGGCGCTGGTCGTCTTGCCGACGCCGCGGACGCCCGTGAAGAGGAACGCGTGCGCGACGCGATTCTGCGCGATCGCGTTCGCGAGCGTCTTCGTGACGTGTTCCTGGCCGATCAGATCCTCGAAGGTCTGAGGCCGGTACTTGCGAGCGAGAACGAGGTAGCTCACCGCTGCGTTAGGTAGCGCAACGGCGATGCCCCGTCGACGGTCAACCGCCCGTGCGGCTCAGGTCTGCTTCTTGAGCTCGGTGACGAGCTCGGGAACGGCCGTGAAGAGATCGGCGACCAGGCCGTAGTCGGCGACCTGGAAGATCGGCGCGTCCGGATCCTTGTTGATCGCGACGATGGTCTTCGAGCCCTTCATGCCGGCGAGGTGCTGGATCGCGCCGGAGATGCCGATCGCGAAGTACAGCTTCGGGGCGACGACTCGGCCGGTCTGTCCGACCTGGAGCTCGGCGGGCGCATAGCCCGCGTCGCATGCGGCGCGGCTCGCACCGACCGCGGCGCCGAGAAGGCCGGCGAGGGGGTCGAGCACCTCGGCGAACTTCTCCTTCAACGCGCGGCCGCCGGAGACGATGACCTTGGCTTCTCCGAGGTCCGGACGCTCGCTCTTGGCCTCGCCGAGCGCGACGAACTCGACGCGCTCCGCGGCCGGGTCCTTCGCGGCGAGAGCGCCGTCCTCGATGGGGCTCGCGCCGCCGGTCGGCTCGGCCGGAGCGAACTCGCTCTGGCGGACGCTGACCACCTGCACGGCCGTGGTGACCTCGCACGAGGCGAAGGCGTTGCCGGCGTAGACCGGGCGCTTGTACGTGAGCTTGCCGCCTTCGGCGCTCACCGAGCTGATGTCGGGGGCGTAGCCAGCCGCGAGCTTCGCGGCGACGCGCGGCGCGACGTCCTTGCCGAACGAGCTCGCGGTGACGACGACGACGTCGAAGCCGCCGCTCTTGGCGATGGCGGCGACCGTGGGCGCGACGCGCTCGGCGACGGGGTTCGCGAGGTACGCGTCGTCGACGGCGATGACCTTGGCAGCGCCGAACGTCGTGACCTCGGCAGCGGCAGCCTTGGCGCCCTGACCGAGGACGAGGATGGAGAAGGTGGAGGGGGGGCTGGTCGAGCCGGCCTGACGCGCGAAGGCGATCGCGGAGTGCGTCGACTTGCGGACGTGACCGTCGTGGAGCTCGGCGATGACGAGAATGTTGGACATGGTGTGCTCGTCTTCCTTCTCAGAGAGCCTTGGCTTCGGACTTCAGCTTCTCGACGAGCTCGGCCACGGTCTTGACCTTGATGCCGGCCTTGCGCGCGGGCGGGAGCTCGAACGAGTTGTATTTGATCTTGAGCGCGGTGTCGGCGCCCACGAGGTCGGCGAGCTTCATCTCGACGAGCGGCTTCTTCTTCGCCGCCATGATGGCCATGAGCGCGGCGAACCGAACGCCGTCGGCGTAGGTGTGCGTGTCGGCGGTGTGCTTCGACTTCACGCTCTTCGGAGCGACGATGCGGAGGTCGACCGAGACGATCGCGGGGAAGGTGATGCGCAGCGAGATGGTGCCGCCGTCGACCTCGCGGATGACGAGGAGCGACTTGTCGTCCTCGCTGGTGATGCTGCCGGCGAACGTCGCCTGGGGCCAGCCGAGGTACTCGGCGACGAGCTGGGCGACCTGGTTCGAGTCGCCGTCGACCGCCTGCTTGCCGCAGAGGATGAGGTCGGGCTTCTCCTTCTCGGCGATCGCCTTGAGCGCGCGGGCGACGAGGTCGCCGTCGAGCTGGTCGTCGGTCGCGTCGACGCGGATGGCGCGGTCGGCGCCGGTCGCGAGCGCGCCGCGCAGCGTCGTCTCCGTCTCCTTCGGGCCGAACGCGACGACGATGACCTCGCCGAGGCGAGCCTTCGGGTTCGCCCCGTTCTCGGTCAGGCGGAGCGCCGTCTCGACGGCGTACTCGTCGAACGGGTTGGGCTTCCACTCGAGACCAGTCGTCTCGAGCTTGCCTGCATTGACCTTCACCTTGTTGGCGTTGTCGGGGTCGGCGACGCGCTTGAGCGGAACGAGGATCTTCATAATGGCCTGCGTTGCTGGGAGAGGGGGGCGGGGGATGGTCACGCCACCGTCAATGAATGGCGATTCAGTTCTGCGCGGTTTTAGGAGGAGGGGCCGCCGGTGTCAACGGGGGCTTGGCTAGCGCTGAACGCGGTAGCATGGTCCCCCTCATGTTGACGTGTGACTTCCTTGTCATCGGGAGCGGCATCGCCGGCCTGTCGTTCGCGCTCGAAGCGGCTGCCCACGGCGAGGTCATCGTCGTCACGAAGCGGGCGCGCGACGAATCGAACACGAAGTATGCACAGGGCGGCATCGCGGCCGTGCTCGACAAAGACGACTCGTTCGAAAAGCACGTGAATGACACGCTCGTGGCGGGCGCCGGCATGAGCCATCCGCGTGCGGTAGAGCTCTGCGTGCGGGAGGCCCCCGACCGCATCCGCATGCTCCAGAGCCACGGCGCGCATTTCGATCGCGCGCAGGGCGCGGCGCATGCGGACGAGTCGAGCCCGCGCCTCGGCGGTGCTGCGCCGAGCGCGGCCTCCGTCTCGGCGACATCAGAGCTAGACCTGCATCTCGAGGGCGGCCACAGCGCTCGTCGCATCGTCCACACCGGGGACATGACCGGCCGCGAGGTCGAGCGCGCGCTCGTCGAGGCGGTCTCGAGCGCCAAGAACATCCGCGTTCTCGACGAGCACATGGCCATCGACCTCATCACACTCGCCAAGTACGGCGGCCCCGAGGTCTGCGCCGGCGCCTACGTCTTCGACGTCACCCACGGCAAGGTGGAGAAGGTGCTCGCGCGCGCGACGGTGCTCGCGACCGGCGGGGCAGGGAAGGTCTACCTCTATACGACCAACCCGGACGTCGCGACCGGCGATGGCGTCGCGATGGCGTTCCGTGCGGGGGCCGAGGTCGCGAACATGGAGTTCTACCAGTTCCACCCCACGTGCCTCTTCCACCCGCAGGCGAAGAACTTCCTCATCTCCGAGGCGCTCCGCGGCGAAGGCGCCGTCCTGCGGCGCCTCGACGGCACGCCGTTCATGAAGGAGTACGACGCGAGGGCCGAGCTCGCGCCCCGTGACATCGTCGCCCGTGCGATCGACCACGAGATGAAGCGAAGCGGCGCCGAGCACGTGCTCCTCGACATCACGCACAAGGAGGCCGGCTTCATCAAGGAGCACTTCCCCGGCATCTATGCGCAATGCATGGGTTACGGAATCGACATCACCACGCAGCCGATCCCGGTGGTCCCTGCCGCGCACTATCTATGCGGCGGAATCACCACGGACCTCGACGGCCGCACGACGATCCCCGGTCTCTGGGCGATCGGCGAGTGCGCGCACACCGGGCTCCACGGCGCGAACCGGCTCGCGTCGAACTCGCTCCTCGAGGGAATGGTCTTCGCGCACACGGCCGCGCAGGCGCTCGCCTCGATCGAGCGGACCAAGCCGTGGCCGGACGTACCGGACTGGGACGTCGGCGAGGCAGTTCCGAGCGACGAGGCCGTCGTCATCACGCAGAACTGGGACGAGCTCCGCCGCCTGATGTGGAACTACGTCGGCATCGTGCGCTCCGACAAACGACTGCGCCGAGCCGCGCGTAGGATCGCGCTCCTCCAGGAGGAGATCGCCGAGTACTACTGGCAATACTTCCTCACGCGCGATCTCCTCGAGCTCCGCAACATCGCGACGGTCGCCCAGCTCGTCGTCGAGTGTGCCGCGGCGCGGCGCGAGAGCCGCGGTCTGCACTTCACGATCGACCACCCCGACACGGACCCGAAGATGGCCCGCGACATGGTCGTGAAGCGCGGAGTCCCCGCGCATCTCGTCCCCGGTGGCGCCACCGGCTCCGCCGTGGAGCGCGGGCGCTGAGCGTGGAGAGCGATCCCCCCGAGCCTCAGGCGCGGCCGCTCACGTTTCTCGTGGCGGCGTTCTGGACGCTCCTCGTCGCCGTGCTCCTCGGCGTGATGGTCGCGACCATCCTCGCGGCGCGGCCCGGCACGTTCGTCGACGTCGTGACGTTCGCGACGTGCAAGCTCCTCGCGTACTCGGTCGTGCTCTTCGTCATCCTCCGCGTCCACGAGCCGGAGTCTTCGATTCGCCACGTGCTCGCGCTGCGGCGCCCGCCGGCCGCGCTCGTGTTCCTCGGTGCGCTCGTGGGATGCGGGCTGTCGCCCACCTCGATGTGGCTCGACGCCATCTTCGCGAAGCGGTTCCCGTCGTCACCGGCCGACCTCGAGGTGTACGAGCGCATCTTTGACGCCCCGACGCCCGGGAAGAAGCTCGCGCTCGTGCTCGCGCTCGTGCTCGTGATGCCGATCTGCGACGAGCTGTTCTTCCGCGGCGCGCTGTTCACGCCGCTCAAGCGCGGTCGAAAGGCCGAGTCGGTGGTGCTCGCCACGGCGGTCTACGACACGCTCCTGCTCGGCAGCAATGCGCGTGAGATCGCCTCGATCCTCGTCGCGGCGCTCGCGGTATCGTGGCTGCGCGCGGTGTCGGGTAGCGTATTTCCGTCCATCGCTGCACGCGTCACCTTCTTCGGCGTGCAGGTCGTGCCCATCGTGCTAGCGCGTGAGCCGCAGGCGACGGGGACGGTCGCGCTCGCGGGAGCGGCGCTCGCTGCGCTGTCACTCGCGGGAGTCGCCGCCGTCGGCAAGCGAAGCACGCGCGCACGCGACGCACGCGTCGCAGACGGCTGACGCGGCAATCCGCGACACCGCGCGTTGCGACAAGCGGCCGGATTGCTTGGCCATGAAGGGCGCCTTAGCAGTGCAGTCATGCGCAAGTCGACGCTCGTCGTGTTCGCCTCGGTTGCTCTCGCCTCCCTCGTTGCGTGCGGCGAGGACAAGCCCGCACAGGACCCGTCGGCCATGACGCCGCCGCCGCCGCCGGCCCCCATGCCCGAATCGAAGCCGGCGACGAGCGACGCGAAGCCGATCGAGAGCGCGCCGCCCCCCGCGGAGGCGGCGGCGACCGCACCCGCGAAGACCGAGAAGCCGCTGACCGACGGTGAGATCGTCGCGGTCACCACGGCGGTGAACAACGGCGAGATCGAGATGGCCCAGCTCGCGACCAAGTCAGCGACCCACCCGGACGTGAAGAGCTTCGCGGTGATGATGGTCACGCAGCATCGCGACATGGAGACCAAGGGCAAGACGCTCGTGGCGAAGGCGAAGATCACACCGGCCGAGAACGACGCGTCGAAGTCGCTGAAGAGCGACGTGGACTCCTCGCTTGCGACGATGAAGGGCCAGAAGGGCAAGGACTTCGACAAGGCCTACATCGATGCGCAGGTGAAGGCGCACCGCGACGTCCTCAACATGATCGACAACAAGCTCCTCCCGAGCGCGCAGAACGGCGACCTGAAGACGATGCTGACCGACGCCCGTACGCACGTCGCCACGCACCTCGCGAAGGCCGAGGAGCTCCAGCAAAAGCTCGAAGCGGCGCCCGCCAAGCCTGCCACGAAGCCCGCGCCGAAGAAGTAGCTGATCTCCTAGGCGTGTCTTCGGCGCGCAGCGCCGTTCGCCGAAGGCGAATCACGCCGGAAAGTCCACATCACGGGGACGCTCGCGAAGCGAGGGGCGGAGCCCCACTTTTGCCGCCGTCTAAATCACCGAGCACGATTCTCGTCCCTCGAATCGAGCTCGGAGATTTAGTTCTTACTCGAGTGGGGGACCTCGTCCCCCTCGCTCGCTGGTCGTGTGACCCACACGACACGAGCTCCCGAAGGTCGCTCTGCGCTCCCGAGCCTCCCCGACTCGCCTTCGGCGAACCGTGCTTCGCACGGCGCCTTCGGCGTGCGAAGCGCGGTCGCCGAAGGCGAAACCCGGGGGTCCCGACACGAAGTGGCGGGGGGCGGAGCCCGCAAGGGTGAAGCTGAATGGCCGAGTGCGATTCGAGGGACGAGAATCGCGCTCAGCCATTTAGCTCGTGTAGAGTGGCTCGATCAGCGCGAAGCGAACGTTGGGCGCGAGGCGGTAGCGCGTCTTGCCGTGCTCGCCGGCGTCGCGGACGCGCTCGATGGCGGCCGGGTCGCCGAGGAGGTCGCGCACGCGCGAGATGAGCACGCGGACGCGATGCTCGGCGTCGGCCGACTCGGGGCCGGGCCCGCCGGCCGCGCGGAGGATCTCCTCGGCGCTGAGCCCTTCGCGGGCTCGGCGGAGGAGCTGGACGACGAGCGGCTCGAGCGCGCGGCGCCGCTCGAGCGAGACCTCGCGGCCCTCGACGCGTAGCTGGTGCGTGATCGTGTCGACGACGAGGTCGGTGCCCTCGACCGCCGTGGCGAGCTCCGTCGAGCGCACGCGGGTGACACCCTGCGCGGTCGTGACGTAGATGAGGGTCTCGCCCTCGGGGAGCATGTCGAACTCGGACGAGTCGTCCGCGGTGGCGGCGGCGAGCGCGGCGAGGCTCGGGACCGAGTTGCGCGACGGCGGCGGGATGCTCGGATACGAGTTACGGGCCGGCGGCGGCATGCTCGTGCGCGCGCCCGTCGACGAAGGCGGCAGGCTTGGGGGCGCGGCGCCGCTGGTCATGATCGCGATCATCTTCTCGGCGTAGCGGACGACGCGGCTGTCGCCGCTCTTCAGCGCCATCTGCCAGAGCGTTGCGCTCGGCTGTCGATCCGGGAGGATCCAGCCGTGGCGGTCGCCCGAGAGGGCGGCGCGCTCGACGGCGACGCGTGCGGTCTCGCCGTCGCCGATCGCGAGGGCGCAGCGCGCGATCACGAGGTTCAGCGAGCCGGTGACGAACGCGTCGGGGAGGCGTTCGGCGTGCGCGATCGACACCTCGAGCGCCTCTGCCGGCGAGTCGCAGGCCTCGAGCGTGCGTGCACGGGTCGCGACGAGATCCTGCTCGTCGATCGCGTCGACCTGGAAGAGCTCCGCGCGGAGCTTGTCGGTCTTCGCGAGCCACTGCTTGGCCGCCTGCGCGCGGCCGAGCATCGCGAGGGCGAGCGTCCGGTGGCCGGCGAGTTGGTAGCGGAGCGTGGGCTGCTCGAGGTCACCGAGAGCCGCGTGCGCGTCGTCGAGCGCCTGGAGTGCGGCGACGGGGCGGTCGGCGGCGATCTCGACGATCGCGAGGACGTCGTAGGCGTCGGCGTGGCGCCAGCCGGCGGCGATCTCGCCGGCGATCTGGCAGGCCATCGCGGCGTTGTTGCGCGCGTCGTCGAACTGGCCGATCGAGCCGAGCGCGATGGCGAGGTTGCCGTGCGCGCGCATCGCCGCGAGGCCGCGGGCCGCGGAGCGCTGGAGCGCGACGCCGTAGTGCTTGGCCGCCGTGCGAGGGTCGGCGAGGCGCATCGCGAGATGGCCGAGCGACATCGACACGGCGACGCGCCAGGCGCCGTCCTCGAGGCGCTCGGCGACGTGCTCCGCGAGCCGGAGCGCGGCTTGCGCCTGCTGGACGCGGTTCAGGCGGAGCTCGAGCTGCGCGCTCGTGAGGTGCATGTCGAGCTGCTCGCGCAGGCCCGCACCGCGGGGCGCGATGGTCAGCGCGCGCGACGCCTGACGGAGCTCGGCTTCAGCGTGATCGGCGCGTCCGTCGATCGTGCAGAGGATGGCGCGCTCGATCGCGAGCCGCGCGGTGTCGAGCGGGTTCCAGGAGGAGGGCGAGCTCGGGAGCGAAGCGGCGAGGTCGCGCGCCTTGTCCACGCGGCCAGTCTCGCGATACGCGCGAAGGAGGCGGACCGCGAGCGCGGGGTCGAGGCGCGAGCGCCCGGTCAGCATCTGCTCCGTCCAGGCGACGAGGAACTGGGACTCGTCGGCGGCCGCGAGGCGATCGAGGAGCTGCGTGACCGCGTGCATCGCGACCGTATCGGTGCCCGGCGGCGACGACAGGCGATCGCTACCGCGCTCTCCATGCGTCGAAGGCGGAGGCATGCTCCCGCGCGTCGAAGGCGGAGGCATGCTCCCGCGCGTCGAAGGCGGAGGCATGCTCCCGCGCGTCGAAGGCGGAGGCATGCCCGGCCGGACGGACGGCGGCGGAACGCTCGGACGGCGGTCCGCTCCGACCGACGGCGGCGGAGGCTGGCTTCGCGTGGACGGAACGGACGGAACGGGAGGGGGCCCGGCCGGCGGAGGGATTGTCGGGAGAAAGGCGCGGCGCGCCATGCGGTGATCATACGCAAGTCGACCTCGCAGCACCAGATCACCTGAGCACCCCCCTCGTTGGGGACCGCCGGTCCCCCCCGCCGCTTCGCGGCGAGCCTTCCCCAGGGAGATTCGGCGCTACGCGCCCGCCGGCGTGCCAGGCACGCCGTTTCTGGTGATGGTCTTGGAGGACCAGCGGAGGAAGGACCATGGTATTGTCCGCTCCCCATGGAGCGCGCTCCTTCACCCACGATGTCCTCCCTCGCTGCCGCAGAGGGTAGCGGCGAGGGCGCGCAGGGCGGCGCCACGCGCCTGATCGGCCCGGAAGCCGCACGCTCGCTCTACGCCCATGCGGTTCGGGCCCGGCTGCTCTCGGCTCGGATGACCCTGCTCCAGCATGCGGGGCGGGTCGCCTTCCATGCCGCATGCATCGGCGAGGAGGTCGCGATCGCAGCGACCGCGATGGCCCTGCGGGAGCGCGACTGGTTCTTTCCGGGGCACCGCGAGTGGGCCGGAGCCCTGGTTCGCGGTATCCCGACCGTCGCCTACGCCCATCAGGCCTTCGGTACCGCCTCGGACGCCGGCAAGGGCCACGGCACCCCGGACCACCCGTCGAGCAAGGCGTGCCACGTCGTTCCCGCGAGCGGCATGATCGGCGCGCACCTCGTGCAGGCCGTCGGCGCCGCGTGGGCCGCGCGCATGCGCAAGGACGACGTCGTGACGCTCGCGATGTTCGGTACGAGCGCTGCCGCGAGCGGTGACTTCCACAACGCGGTGAACTTCGCGGGCGTGTTCAAGGCGCCCTGCGTGCTCGTCTCGCGCGACCACCGGAGCGAAACGCAGAAGGTGTCTCTCGCCGATCGCGCCGCCGCCTACGGCGTGGCCTGCGCGAGCGTCGACGGCGCCGACGCGCTCGGCGTCCTCGCGCTCGTCCGCTCTGCAGTCGCGCGGGCGGCGGAGGGCAAGGGCTCCACGCTGGTCGAGATCGCGACGCAGCGCTTCGACTCGCTTCCCGACGACTGGGGCGCGCCCGAGCTCCTCTCCCTCGCTCCCGCCGGGGCCGACCCGCTCGCGCGCCTGCGTGCCGCTCTCGAGCGTGAAGGCATTCTCGACGCCGCGGCTCACGGCGCGCTCGTCGTCGAGATTCGCGCCGAGATCGACGCCGCCGTTGCCGCTGCCGAGAGCGCTGCAAGACCGTCGTTCGCCTCGATCTTCGAGGACGTCTACGCGGAGGTGCCCGCGCATCTCCGGGCTCAGGCACAGGAGGCTTCGTCGTGACCGTGAACGAGTCCGTCAACCGTCACGCGCCCCAGGCCGATGGTGCCCCGCGCGTGATGAACATGGTGCAGGCGATCAACGACGCCCTGCGCCTCGAGATGAAGCGCGACGAGCGCATGGTCGTCCTCGGTGAGGACGTCGGTCGTGTCGGCGGCGTCTTCCGCGTCACGCAGGGCCTCTGGGACGAGTTCGGCGACGACCGCGTCATCGACACGCCGCTGTCGGAGGGCGGAATCCTCGGCACAGCGATCGGCATGGCGCTCTACGGCCTCGTCCCGGTCCCGGAGATCCAGTTCGCCGACTTCATCTTCCCCGGGTACGACCAGATCGTCAGCGAGCTGGCGAAGATGCGCTGGCGTTCCGGCGGCGAGTACTCCGCGAAGATGGTCGTGCGCACGCCGGTCGGCGGCGGCATCCGCGGCGGGCTCTATCACTCGCAGTCGCCCGAATCGCTCTTCATCCACGTGGCGGGCCTCAAGGTGGTCTGCCCCTCGAACCCGTACGACGCGAAGGGGCTGCTCCTAGCGGCGATTCGCGACCCGGACCCGGTCCTCTTCTTCGAGCCCAAGCGTATCTACCGCGCCGCGCGCGGCGAGGTCCCCGAGGGTGACTACGTCGTGCCGCTCTCGAAGGCGAAGGTCGTGCGCGAGGTCGACGCCGGCCAGGCGGGCCGCGCCGTGACCATCATCGCCTGGGGCGCGATGCTCTACGAGGCCATCGCCGCGGCCGACAAGGCCGCCGAGCAGGGCATTCACTGCGAGATCGTCGATCTGCGGACGCTCTGGCCGGTCGACATCGACACGATCGTGGCGAGCGTGAAGAAGACGGGGCGCGTCATCGTCGTCCACGAGGCTCCGAAGACCTGCGGGTTCGGGGCCGAGCTCATCACGCTCGTCAACGAGAAGTGCTTCCTTTCGCTCGAGGCGCCGCCGGTCCGCGTCACCGGATTCGACACGCCGTTTCCGTACACTCTCGAGATGGATTATCTGCCGCTGGCGCACCGGATCCTTCCGGCGATCGTCGAGACGGCCCGTTACTGATTCGGAGAAGCGTCAAATGGCTCGCTGGGAATTCAAGCTGCCGGACATCGGCGAAGGCGTGACCGAGGGCGAGATCGTCAGCTGGCTCATCAAGCCGGGTGACATCGTCAAGGAAGACCAGCCGATGATCGAGGTGATGACCGACAAGGCCACCGTCACGATCACGTCGCCGAAGGCTGGCCGCGTCGTCGAGACGGTCGGTGTGCCGGGTACGGTCGTGGCCGTTCACTCGGTGCTCGTCGTCTTCGAGCTCGACGCGAACGTGACGGCCGCGCAGGACAAGCCTGCTGCCTCGCACGCCAGCGCGAATGGCAACGGCCACGCCAACGGCGGCGCCGCGAAGAGCGAGCCCGCCGCCACCGCGGTCGGCGACATCAAGGAGAACCTCCCCGGCATGGGCGGTGCCTCGGCCGCGCCGCGCGCCGCCACCGGTGGCGGCGCCGGAGTGGAGGTGGCGTCGAGCTACTTCAATGCGAAGCCGCTCGCGACACCGGCGACCCGCAAGCTCGCACGCGACATGGAGATCGACCTTCGCGCCGTCCCCCCCACGGGACCGCAGGGGCGCGTCACGAAGGTCGACGTCGAGACGTTCTCCAAGGCTCCGAAGTCGAGCGCGAGCCCGTCGGCGCCGCCGCCCGCGAAGGGCACGCCGATGCCCGCGCAGGCGCGCGACGCGGTGAAGATCACCGCGCCGACGGCGGCTCAGGGAGCGCTAGAGGAGCGCGTGCCTTTCGCAGGCGTCCGCCGCAAGATCGCCCAGAAGATGGCGCAGTCGGTCCACACCGCCGCGCACTTCACGTTCGTCGAGGAGTGTGACTGCACCCAGCTCAAGGCGCTTCGCAAGCGGCTCCAGCCGTCCGCGCAGGCGCAGGGCGTCAAGCTCACGTTCCTGCCGTTCATCGTGAAGGCCGTCGTTGCCGCGCTGAAGAAGAGGCCGATCCTCAACAGCGCGCTCGACGAGACGACGAACGAGCTCGTCTATCGCAAGTACTACAACATCGGGATCGCGGCCTCGACCGAGGCCGGCCTCATCGTCCCGGTCGTCAAGGACGCCGACCGCCGCTCCCTCCTCGACGTCGCACGCGAGATCGAGCGCGTCGCCACGGATGCCAAGAACGGGAAATCGAAGATGGAGGACCTCCAGGGGTCCACGTTCACGATCACCTCGCTCGGCGCCGACGGCGGCCTCTTCGCCACGCCGATCATCAACTTTCCCGAGGTCGGCATCCTCGGCGTCCACCAGATCAAGCAGAAGCCCGTCGTGAAGGACGGTCAGATCGTGATCGGCGACGTGATGCTGCTGTCGCTGTCGTTCGACCATCGCATCGTCGACGGGCACGTCGGCGCGGCGTTTGCGTACGACATCATCCACTACCTCGAGGATCCCGACCGTCTCTTCCTCGAGATGGTGTGATCTCGCGCGCTCGCGGCGTTCGCTGTAGCCTTCCAGGCATGCGAGGCGGGGTGAGCAAGCTCGTAGTCGCGGCGTCCTTGTGTGCCGCGCTGGCGGCGAGCGCGGTCAGCACGACCGCGCACGCCGAAGAGCCGCCTTCGGCCGACCGCCTCAAGTCCGCGGCCGAGGAGTACGACCGCGGTCGCCGCGCGTTCCTCGCCGACGACTTCGAGGGAGCGGCGGTGCACTTCGAGAACGCGTTCCGCGATGCGCCACGCGCGGAGACCGTTCGCCTGGCGATCCGTGCGCGCCGCAAGGCGAAGCAGCTCGGTCGCGCCGCAACGCTCGCGGCGATCGCGCAGCAGCGGTACCCGAACGACCCTCCGACGGCGCAGATCGCGAAGGAGACGCTCGACGAGGCTGCGCCCGCGCTCAACGAGTACCTCGTCGACTGCAACGCCGACTGCGCGATCGCGGCCGACGGAAAGCTCGTGTCGCAGTCCGACGCGCAGAAGCATCGGATCTTCCTGGAGCCCGGTCCGCACGAGCTCGGCGTCAGCTTCAAGCAGGGCGGCGTCGCCCGGCACATCGACGCGAAGCGCGGAGGAAAGGACACGCTCGCGTTCGAGGCGCCGCCGGCCCCGACCGCCGCGACCCCGCCGCCGACGGCGCCGCCGACGACCACGGGCCCGGTGACGGGCGACAAGCCCCCGCCGAGCACCAAGCCGCTCGGTCCGGTCGTCTTCTTCGTCGCGCTCGGCGTGACGGCCGCGGTCGGTGCCGGCACCATCGTCTCGGGCATCGACGCGAAGAACAACCCGGGCGTCGACGCGGTGCGGCGTGCATGTGCGGGAAAGGACGAGAGCTGCCCCGAGTACCAGGACGGCAGGTCCGCCGAGACCCGCACCAACATCCTCCTGGGCGTCACGATCGGCGCGGCTGCGATCACCGGGGTAATCGGGGTCTTCTTCACGCAGTGGTCGAGCTCTGGCCCGAGGACCGACACGGCCGCGGCAGGCCGGCTGCGCTTCGGAGCGGCCCCGCTCCCCGGCGGCGGAAGCGTCGGCGCGTCCGGATCGTTCTAGGGGGGGCCGCCGCCGAGCCCGGGATGGATCCCCCGGGACCCACCTTGTCGCACGCGTTGTCGCCCGCGACGGCAAAGAGTGATTCAATATCGGAGGAGGGATGACGAAGCTCCTCGCCAAGGACGGAGAAGGCGAACGCCTCGACCGCTTCGAGCTCATCGCCGAGCTCGCGAGCGGAGGGATGGCGACGGTCTTCCTCGCGCGCCTCTCGGGCGTCGCTGGCTTCCAGCGGCTCGTGGCGATCAAGCGGCTTCATCCGCACCTCGCGCGCGAGCCCGAGTTCGTCGAGATGTTCCTCGACGAGGCGCGGCTCGCCGCGCGCATCCACCACCCGAATGTGGTGCCCATTCAAGAGGTTGGCGAGAGCGATCAGGGCTACTACCTCGTCATGGACTACATCGAGGGCGACACGCTCGCGCGCGTCCTCGCGAAGGCATCGAAGGCTGGGGGTAAGGTCCCCTACGGCGTCACCATCCGCATCCTGCTCGATACCCTCGCGGGGCTGCACGCCGCGCACGAGATGCGAGACGACCACGGTGCGCCGCTCGAGATCGTCCACCGCGACGTGTCCCCGCAGAACATCCTGGTCGGCGTCGATGGCGTCGCGCGCGTCGTCGACTTCGGCGTGGCCCGCGCGGCGTCGAGGCTCTCGACGACGCGCTCCGGGCAGCTGAAGGGCAAGCTCGCGTACATGGCGCCCGAGCAAGCACGCGGCGGTACCATCGATCGACGCGCGGATCTGTTCGCGTGCGGAATCGTGCTGTGGGAGGCGCTCGCGACGAAGCGTCTCTTCAAGGGCGACGGCGAGGCCGAGACGCTGAACCGCGTGCTCTACGACCCGATCCTGCCGCCGAGCAGCGTGAGGCCCGACGTGCCGAAGGCGCTCGAGGCGATCTGCATGAAGGCGCTCTCCCGCGACGTCGACCAGCGCTTCGCGACCGCGCAGGAGTTCGGTGACGAGCTCGAGAAGGCCGCGCGCGCGCTGAACAGCGTCGGCTCCGTGCGCGACGTCGCGGAGTGTCTGCAGGAGGTCATCGGCGCCGATCTCTCCCAGCAGCGCGACGCCGTGCGCGCCTGGCTCGCACGGAGCGAGCCGAGCGAGAACAGCGGGCCGCGCACCGGGCCGCGCTCGAAGCCCGTGCTCGACTCGATCGTCACGCGCGTCGACGGCGGCAGCAAGTCAGAGCCGTCCTCCGGAGGTCGCGAGGGCTCCTCCGCATCGCGTGCGGGTCGCGGGAGCCTGCCGCCGCGCTTCACGGCAGACGGTCAACCTGTCGACCGCGGGGCGGTCACGGCGCCCGACCTCATCACGAGCGAGCGCTTCTCCACGGCGCCCGAGAAGGTGTCGAGCGTCTCGTCGGCCGTCATCCAGGTGCCGAGCGGATACAGGCCGAGCCCGATGGGGCCGACGCCGCCCTCGCGCGCCCGCACCAGCGGCCGCGTGGCGCTCGTGGTGGTCGCCGCGATCGTGCTCATGGCCGTCGGCGCGCTCGGCGCGAAGAGCCTCGGGGGCCGCGGCACCGCGAGCGGTGGCGGCTCCTCGGCGAGGCCGAGCGAGCCCACGGCGCCGCTCGCAACGCAGGCACCGACGGCGACGGCCACCGCGGCGTCCAGCGGCTCGCCGACGACGATTGCCTCCGTCGCCGCAAGCGCGGCCCCGCAGGTACCTCCGAGCGCGCAGCCTGGTGTCGCTGGGAACGCAGGCGGTCGCCCGGGAGCGCGTCCCGCGGGGCGTCCTGCGACGTCCGTGAAGCCCGCCACGACGAGGCCCAGCGGCGGCGTGCCCGACGAGCTGAACAACAACCCGTATCGCTGAGCCCGCGGCTGGCAAGACCGATGTTGCGGAGACTGGGCGCGTCGTTGGGGCTCATCGCGTGCGCCGCTTCCGTGGGAGTGGCGTGCGGCGCGACGCGCACCGGCGAGCTCGAGCCGCGCTACGTCGCGGTGCACAACACCCTCGCGGCGCTCGGTCTCGTGCAGACGGGCCCGATCCAGCAGGGCTCGCTCGCCGAGGGGCGTGACGCGAAGCTACGTCTCGAGCTCGGGGCGGGGTGCTCCACCCTCGTGGCGTTCGGCAGCCCGGGCGTGCGCGACCTCGACGTGGCGCTGCTCGACGCCGACGACAAGCCCGTCGCTCACGACACCACGAAGGAGCCCCAGGCGACGCTCCGCGTGTGCCCCGAGGCGTCAGGGCACTACACGCTCGTCGTGAAGATGGCCGCCGGCGCAGGCGAGTTCATGACGGCGACGTGGGCCGGCGGCGCTTCGGGTCCAGGGCCCTCGACGGCCGCCTCGGCGAGCGCGCTCGCGAGCGCGGGAGCCGGCACGTGCGAGTCACCGTTGCTCCTTGCTCCGGGAGCCTCGGTCGGAAACACCCGTCACGGTGAGTCAGAGAACGCAGGCGGCTGCGCCAGCTCGGAGTCGAAGGAGCTCGTCTACAAGCTCGAGGTCACGCGCAGGCAGCGCGTCACCGTCGAGGTCGACCCCCAGTTCGATTCGGTCCTCTACGTGCGCAATGCCGACTGTGCCGACGCCGAGGCGGAGGTCGCGTGCAACGACGACGCGACCTCCGGCTCGGGCAAGCGCGGCTCGTCTTCACGTGGGTCGCGCATCGACGAGGTGCTCGAGGCCGGCACGTACTACGTCTTCGTCGACGGCTACGGCTCGGATGCGGGGCCGTTCCGCATGAACGTGCAGATCGCCGACGTCCCGACGCTCGCAGAGGCGTGCCGGCAGGTGCGGCCGCTCGCAGGCCCCAAGGTGGCGGGGACCCTGACCGGGGCCTTCGACCACGCGCACGCATCGTGCGGCTCCGATGCGAGGGGCCCGGACGCCCCTCACCGATTCGACGTCGGCGCGCGAGCGCGCGTGCGGCTCACGGAGCACTCCGCCGACTTCACGCCCACGGTGCACCTGAGGAAGCAGTGCGGCGACGAGCACAGCGAGGTCGCGTGCGCCGACTCGGCGGTGAAGAGCGACGAGGCCACATGGTCGGGGGTGCTCGACCCGGGCTCCTACGTTCTCTTCGCCGACTCGTCCGACAAGGACGCCCGGGGCAGCTACACGCTCGAGACCGAGGTCGCGCCGGAGGCAGGCGCAGGCGTGCGCGGGGACGCCTGCGGCGATGCGACGGCCCTCTCGCTGAACGAGAAGAACATCGAGGGCGACACGTTTCTCGCGCGCGACGACGTCGCGGGAAGATGCGGAGGGCAGGGGGCTCCGGACGTCGTCTACAGGTTCGAGCTCACGCGCCGCTCACGCGTGCGCGCGCAGTTCACCTCGCAGGAAGGCAATCACGTCTTCGTGGTCACGCGGAGCTGCGCCGACCCCGCTGCCGAGGTCGCGTGCAGCTCCTTGCTCGACGACATCCTCGCGCCAGGCGTCTACTACCTCGCGGTCGACGGCTCGGCGGCCGGGTCGCTCGGACGCTTCACGTTCAGCTTCCTCGCTCGCGACGTGAGCGGGCAGGAGAACGCCTGCCGCGCGGCGCCGCTCCTCGCGGAGGGCAAGACCGTCTCCGGCACGACGGTCGGCGCGGGCGACCGCTTCACCACGTCGTGCGGAGGGCGCACCGACGCCCAGGCGAGCGCGGATCGCGTCTACAGGCTGGTGCTGCCCGCGCGCTCGCGCATCCGCTTGCTGCTGACGACCCCTTCCTGGGACGGCGTCCTCGCAATACGGAAGAGCTGCGTCGAGGCGCCACCCGGCGCGACTCCCACGGGCCGACGCCCCGAGACCGACGCCGTCTGCAACAACGACTTCCAGGACGCGCAGCACGCGAAGATCGAGACGACGCTCGAGGCCGGAACCTACTGGGTGATCGTCGACGGCCACCAGGCGAAGAACGAGGGCGCGTTCACCCTCGAGTACCGAACGCTCAAGTAGGCGAGCGTGTTCAGGTCATGCGCTTCGCGTAGCTGTAAGCGGTGTACGCCGCGACGAGGTGGAAGATCCAGCCGAGCGTGCCGGCCGAGAAGATCCAGAGACCGGGCGTCACGATGAACCAGAAGATTCCGCGCAGGAACGCGCCGTTGTAGATCTGGCCGACGCCCGGAATGAAGAACGAGAGAACGGCCGAGACGCCCGGGGTCGGGAGGGACTTGCTCACGAAGCGGCAAGATGCGGTCGTCCTTGCTCCTGCGCAAGTGGCCCACCTGCAACAAACGCTGCTGGCCTGGTACGGCGCGTGCCGGCGCGACCTTCCGTGGCGCCGCACGCGTGATCCCTACGCGATCTGGGTGAGCGAGATCATGCTCCAGCAGACGCGCGTCGACACGGTCATCCCGTACTACGAGCGCTTCCTGCTCAGGTTCCCCACCGCGGTCGCGCTCGCCGAGGCTCCGCCGGACGACGTCCTTGCCGCGTGGAGTGGGCTCGGCTACTACCGGCGCGCCAGGCTCCTCCTCGACGGCGCGCGCGCGGTCGCCGCGACGGGCGGCGTCGTCCCGGGGGATCGCGAGGGCCTCCTCGCCGTGCCCGGCATCGGTCGCTACACGGCAGGCGCAATCGCGAGCATCGCCTTCGGCCAGGCGGTCGGGCTCGTCGACGGCAACGTGGCGCGCGTGCTCGCGCGGCTCTTCGCGATCGAGCACGACATGCGGAAGCTCGGCATGCGCATGGCCGAGGTCCTCGCGGACGAGCTCGTCGCAAAGGAGGACCCGGGGGCCTGGAACCAGGCGCTCATGGAGCTCGGGGCGACGATCTGCACGCCGCGGTCACCGAACTGTGGCGGCTGCCCGCTCGCGTCCCGGTGTCGCGCGCTCGCCGAGGGACGCGTGGCCGAGCTGCCGATGCTCTCCGAGAAGAAGGCGCCGGTCGCGAGGCGTGTCCAGGCCATCGTCGCCGTGCGTGCAAAGGACGGGGCGATCCTCCTCGCGCGGAAGGGGCAGGGGAAGGGCACGTTCGCAGGCCTCTGGGAGCCGCCGTCGATCGAAGGCCCGGCGAAGATGCGCGCGCAGCTCGCCGCGTGGCTTCCGATCCGTGGCCTGAAGCGCGTGGGGGGCGTCGAGCACGTTCTCTCGCACCGCAAGCTCACGGTCGACGTGCTCCGCGCCGAGCTCGTGGGCACCGTCAGCAAGGCCGACCTCCCCGCGGAGGCGGGCTACGACGACGTCAGGGTCGTGGCCAAGACGGGGATCGACGACCTCGGGTTCTCGACGCTGGCGCGGAAGATCGTGACCGCGGCAGAAGCAGGAAACGGGAAACGGCCCTCCCGCTGACCACGCGTGGTCCCCGGGCTCCGGTTTCCAGTTCCTTCGCTTGCCTGCCGCTCCCCCCCTAGGGCATCGTGTACCTCGCGTGCCCCGCTCCAACCAACCCGCCTACGACGACGACGACGGGCTCTCCTCAGAGCGTGAGCGCGAGTCGACCATGCTGCGGGCCGCCATGACCGCGGACGTCACGTCGCGGTCGACCCAGGCGACGGTCGACGCCGAGGGGCCCGCGCGCGTGCTCGTCGCGGACGACGACGCTGCCACTCGCGACCTCATCGCGAGCACGCTGCGAGCGAGCGGCTACGAGGTCGAGACGGCCGCTGACGGGCAGGAGGCCATCGCGCGCTTCGCCAGCGGCGGCCTCGACGTGGTGCTCCTCGACGCTGTGATGCCTCGCGTGAGCGGCGTCGACGCTTGCCGGACGATCAAGGGCCTTCGTGGAGACGACTTCGTCCCGGTCGCGCTCGTGTTCGCGAAGACCGACCCGAAGAGCCGCGTCGAGGCGCTGAAGATCGGTGCAGATGCGTATGTCTGCAAGCCGTTCGAGCAGACGGAGCTGCTGCTCTGCGTCTCGTCCGCGCTCAAGGTGAAGCGCGCGCACGACCGGATGCGCGCGGCGCGCCAGAAGCTCGAACGCTTGCGCTCCTTCGACGAGCTCACCGGCGCCCATTCGTTCCTCTACCTGCACGAGCGCCTCACGGCCGAGTTCGCGCGGGCCGAGAAGCATGCCGAGCCGCTCGCGTGCTGCGTGCTCGACATCGATCGGCTCAAGGTCCACAACGAGCGCGGAGGCCGCACGCTCGGCGACACGGTCCTGCGCGGCGTCGCCGAGGTCATCAAGAAGTCGGTTCGCGATACCGACGTCGTGGCTCGCTACGGCGGTGACGAGTTCTTCGTCATGCTGCCGGCCACGCACTTCGCGGGGTCGCTGGTGGTGGCGTCGCGCATGTGGCGGGACATCGCGCAGAACGCATTCGGCGCCGACGCCGAGGTGACCGTGACGGCATCCCTCGGGGTTGCGCTCTTCCCGAGCCGAGACGTGCGCACCAAGGACGCGCTTCTCTCCGCCCTGGAGGCGGCCCTCCTCGAGGCGAAGCGGCGCGGGGGCAACCGCCTCTGCGTCTTCCAGCAGGAGGGGTTCATCTACACACCGACCGGTGAAGAAGGCCCCTGAGCCCTGGCGGGCACCGCTGGCGCCGTGAACGGCAAGTGGCGCTCGCCACGACATCGATGTCAGGGTGAGGCCTCGTTCCTGCACGAACGACGGGCCTGCGACGTCCTACTTGGTCACGGCCTCAGCGGTTTGATAGTGTCGCGCAGCCGAGATGCCGTCGCCGCGCCGCATTTGCAGAACGACGCACGGAAGGCGCGCGCTCACGGCTCCGAAGCCACGCCCCCTCGTCGCGGCGGCGTTCGTTCTTGCGGGAGCCGCGCTCCTCGCGTCTCCAGCCCGCGCCGGTGACCTCGATCTCGACGACGACGACACGAAGAAGGAGCCGCTTCCGAAGAAGGGCGAGCCCATCCTTCCGCCCGGTCCGATCGCGACGATCCGGCCGCACGCTTACTCACTTCCCGAGTGCCTCTCGCTCGCGGAGCGAAACCACCCGAACCTCTGGGCATCGCGCGCGCGGCTCGCGTTCGTCCATGCGCAGCTCGACGAGGCGAAGTACACGCCGTACTCGTACTGGTCGGCGAACGCGACGACCGGCGTGCTCCCGACGATCGGCGGCACCCCGTTCTACAACGCGGTTCCGCGCTCCGCGCTGAACCAGGGCTTCGGTCAGGACTTTCAGCCGTTCCTGACGTTCGGCGTTCGCGGCACGATCCCCATCTACACCTTCGGCAAGATCGACTCGATCCGGCGCGCCGCCGAGGCGCAGGTGCGCTTCAACGAGTGGGACCTCGAGAAGTACCGGCTGCAGATTCGCGCGGACGTGCGCCGTGCCTACTTCGGTCTGATGCTCGCGCGCGATGCGCTCTACATCGCCGACGACGTCCTCTCCAAGCTCAACAAGGCGATCGAGAACGTCGCGACGAAGCTCGCGGCGAACGACACGTCGGTCGAGGAGCCCGACCGCCTGCGGCTCGAGATCTACCGCGACGAGCTGCTCGCGCGCGTGGCCGAGGCGAAGAAGGGCGAGACCTACGCCATCGCGGCGCTACGGTTCTTCACGGGCGTACAGACGGCGTTCGACATCCCCGACGAGCCCTTGAAGCGGCCCGACAACACGCTCGGCCCGGTCGTGCGTTACCTCACCGCAGCGCGGCTGTTTCGACCCGACGTGAACCTCGCACGAGCCGGCGTTGCCGCGCGTCGAGCGCAGGTCGACTTCGCGCGCGCGCAGCTCTACCCGAACATCGGCATGGGCCTCGGCTTCTCGTACTCGATCGCCCCGAGCGCGACGCAGCAGAACACCGCGTGGATCGGCGACCCGTTCAACGGCTTCGGTGCCGCCATCGCGTTCGGCGTCGAGTGGGGCCTCGATTTCCTCCCGAAGAACGCGCGCGTGAACGGCGCGGAGGCGCAGCTCGAGGAGGCCCGCGCGCTCGAGCGCTACGCCCTCGGCGGCGTCGCGGTCGAGGTCGAGAACCAGTACGCGACCGCCGCCGAGGCAAAGGCGCGCGAGGAGAACTGGGATCGCGCCGAGCATCGCGCGAAGCGATGGATCTCGAGCGTCCAGGACGCCGTCGATCTCGGGACGAAGGACGAGCGCTTCATCGTCGAGCCCCTGCGCGCCTACGTGTTTGCGCGTGCAAACCACATCCAGGCGCTCATGGACTACAACGTCGCGCTGAGCGAGCTTGCCCGCGTGACCGGCTGGGAGGCCGCGGCTCCCCCGGGCTGAGGCGCTCCGCGCGCCGTGCTCACCAGGGGCACGACGCGAGCGCGAGGACCGCGAGGACTCGCGACTTCACGAGCTCGAAATCGCGCAGCGCGAGCTGGATCTCCGACTCCCTCAGCGACTGCGCTGCCGTGATGAGCTCGAGGCTCGTGCCGCGACCCTCCTGGTAGGCGAGACGGACGAGGCGATCGGTCTCCGCCGCGAGATCCCGCGCGGCGGAGGCGACGCGACGGCGGTCCTCCGCCACGGTCACGCCGCGCCGGGCTTGATCGACCTGGATGATGGCGGTTCGTCGGCCCGCCTCGAGCTTCTGCTCGGCGATGGCCTCCTGCGCGTGGGTGTCCCGCAGGTTGCCGTAGCGCGCGCCCCCCTCCCAGAGCGGGACGGAGAGCACTGCCTGAACGTTCCACGTCGTGTTGGGTGATGCGCCGGTGTCGGTCGTCGTCGTCCCGAGGGCCGACTGGAGGTTGACGACCGGGGCGAACTGGTACTTCACGTCGTTGATGTTCCGGTGCGCGACGTCGAGCTGCGTGCGCAGCGCCGCCACGTCGGGCCGCTCGTCGACGGTCGAGGCGGGCTTGCACGTCGCTCGCGCGTCGCGCTCCAGGCCGCTGATGTCGACGTTGGACGGCACGCCGACCTGCTCGGGGAGACCGAGCGCGAGCCCGAGCGCCTCGCGCGACTGGCGGAGGGACTCGTCACCCGCGACGAGCGTGGCTCGCGCGACCTCCACGTCCTGTCGTGCGCGAATGACGTCGAGCCCGGTCGCTCCGCCGAGGGACGATTTGCGCGCCGTGAGCTCGACGCGCTGGAGCGCGTTGACCAGCCCGACGCGATTGAGCTCCGCGATGCGCTCGGCCGTCACCACGCCGACGATCGAGTTCGCGACCGAGAGCGCGATGAGGCGCTTGGCATCGTCGAACGAGAGGCGCGACGCGTCCGTGGCGACGCGTGCCGTGCCGATGTTGTGCCACGCACGGAGCGCGAGGACGGGCTGGGTCGCGACGAGCTGCCCGGTCAGGTAGTCCGAGGGGGGCGAGGTGAACGTCCGGTACTCGACCCCGGCGGCTCCGAAGCCGATCGGCTGGACGGTGTCCTTGGTGATGAGCTGGTGCGTGAACGCCGCCGTTCCGTTGAGCGAGGGGAGCGCCCCCGCGAGGGCGACGCGCTGCTGGGCTTCGGCGCGTTCAACGGCGTAGGCGGCGACGCGGAGGTCGGTCGAGCGGGCGCGGACGTGCTGGAGCGCGACCTCCCACGTGCCGACCTCGACCCTTGCCCGCGGCACCGGCACGAGCATCGGGTCCTCGACGTTCGGTGGAAGCGGCACCTCCGTTGGCGCCGGCGCGCCCGCGATCTGGGCGTGGGCGAGGCACGGAGCGACGAGCAAGGTCGAGAGGAGCGCAGCGGCGAGCAGCCTTCGCATGATGCGCTGCATTATGGACGAGCCTGCGGTCCTATTCCGCTCCGTATTCCGCGACGTGGTCAGAGACTCCGCTGATCTCGCGGAAGAGCTCAACCCCCACGCGTGCGGGTCGTCGCGTAGCGGGCGTCGCCGGGGATGATGTCGAGCTTGGCGCGCAGCTCGGCGAACCTCCCGCGCAGGCGGGCAACGGCGACGCGGAAGGGCGCGGCGACCTCGGCGTGCGAGAGAGGGAGGTGGTCGACGTAGACGATCGCGTACGCCACGGCAGCGGCGAGCCCCGCGACGTCGGCCGCCTTGCGCTTCGGGAGCCGCCCGCCGCCCTCGGCCGCGCGAGCGAGTGCCGGGAGCTGCTGCGCGGCGTCTGCCTCGGCGAGGGCGTCGCGAGCGAGGACGAGCGCACGCTTTCGCTGGCGGGCATCGAGCGGGAGATGGGAGAGACCGCGCTCGAGGACCTGGGCGAGGCGCCGGTCCTTCGGGAGCTTCTTCTCCGCGGGCACGCCTGGCACGCCTGGCTTCCGCGTGGGAGGGACGAGCGCCTTCTTGCTCTGGGCGCGCGCCTCGCGAGCCTCGGCCGACGGTGCACCCTGGTCGAGCCACCGAAGAAGCGCCTGGAGCTCGCGGGAGTCGAAGCGAGCAAGCGCTCGCTCGAGGATGTGGCGGGCATCGCTCGTACGGCCGGCGCGTGCGAGCGCATGCACGTACGACGCGACGATCTCCGAGTTGTCGGCCTTCGCTCCGTAGGCCGAGCGCAGCCACGGCAGAGCGCGCTCGGGGGCGCCCAGGGCGACGTCGAGGAGGTGACCGAGATTGTGCGCATACCAGGGGTTCCCGGGGGCCGATGCGATGGCCTTCTTGTAGGCGGCCGCCGCGCAACGGAAGTTCCCGAGGAGCGTCTGGCCGAACGCGAGCACCGCCCACGCGCGGTCGTCGTCGGTGCGATGCGCGAGCGCACGACGCGCGTAGATCGCCGCACGCCACGGGTGCCGATCGACGAGCAGCTCGGCGAGCTGACGATGGGCGAAGACGCTGTCATCGCTCGCGGCAGGGGCGAGGCGCGCGAGCCGTGCAAGGCGCGGGAGCACGTCCGCCGGGTCGAATGCACGCCGCAGCGCGCGCTCGATCTCGTGGCGCAGGGCGGCAATGCGATGGGTCTCGACCCCCGTTTCCATCATCGGAGACTAGGGTGTAGCGAGCGCCCTTCACCCGCGCAACGAATCGTTGGCTCTCCGACGATTTGGGTTGCGCGGGCGAAATCAGCCTTGGATCTGGTGGCTCGTGTCGTGTGACTCACGCGACACGAGCTCGCGGCTCGAGAGAGCGTCGCTCAGAGCCAGTCGTAGCCGAGGCCGCCGGTCATGAAGAGCGCGGCGTCACCGGGCGTGAACGACGGGTGAACGTTGCCTTCGATCGTGAAGCCGCGACGACGGCCGGTCTCCTCGTTGCGACCGCCGAGGTGAAGGGCGACCTTGCCGTGCAAGCCGAAGTAGATGCTCGAGAAGCCGCCCACGGTCGAGCCGCCGACACCCGAGCTCACGCCACCTCCCGAGAGGTAGTCGAGCGAGGGGCCTGCCGCGACCTCGAAGATGTCGACGGGCGTGAGCGAGAAGAGTGGCGTGAGCTGGGTGCCGGTGATGGCGCCGATGCTGACGTTCGCCGTGCTCGCCGCGCTCGAGCTGCCGATCCAGACGAACGGCGAGATGTTGCCGTAGATGCCCATGAGGCGATCGAGCTGCCAGCCGATCTTGAACGTCGCGCCGATGAACGGCCCGGAGAGATCGCCGGCGGAGCCGACGCCGGCATTGAGGAAGTTGAAGCCGATGCGGAGCCGACCCTCTTCGGGCTTGTCCTTGTCCTTGTCGACGGGGGCGCCGGCGGGAGCGCCGGGCGCGGCCGCGGCGGGGGCGCCGGCGGGAGCGGCATCCTGGGCGCTCGCGACATTCGCGAAGCACACGACGCTGGCGAGGGTCAGGACGGCGGCGGAGATACGAAAGGACTGTCGCATGAAAGAAAACCTCCAGAGGTCAAAGCTGCTGTCCACGCCTACGGAACGGCGGCGAATACGTCGGCCACAGTCCTGCGGCGTGGGCTCCCGCAGGCCTCGATGCCCCACTCGATCCTATGCAAGCGGCGCACGGTCCGTCAAAAAAAATGCCGAATCGCGCCGCATGTTCATGCGGCACGACGCCCCCGCGAACAGCAGGGAGCCGGTATGAGACTCCGCTCCGCCCCGCGGTATTCACACAGAGCCCGACAAGAGTGTCGCGCCCACCGATCGCTCGCGAAATACGCTCAGCGGAAGGAGATGATCCGCTGCTGGGCCAGCTCGGAGAGGATCCGCAGGGCGTCCAGGACGGCCATGCCGCTCACGTCGAGGATCATCTCCAGGCTGGACACTCCATCGACCAGGGAGAGCACGAAGCCGGCCCGGTGGTCGATCGAGAGCCAGCGCATCTGATCGCGCGCGACCATCACCAGAGGCACGCGGTCGAGGGGGCCGATGCGTGTAATGTACATCTGCTTGAGGATGCCCCGACAGCTCTCGGCGCAGGCCCTCACCGGCTCGTTGTCCGGGTCCGACTCGAGCAGCTGCTCGGCGATCTCGAGCGCGCCCGAGTAGTCGCCGAGGGCGATGCGGTCGTTCATCTCCTGGGCGCTCGGCGCGGGCGGAGGAGCAGCGGGAGGAGAGGGCGCGAGGGCGGGGGCCGGCACGGAGCGCAAGGCGACGGTCGACGCGGCCGTGGCGGCCGCGAGCTCCGAGGCGTTCCTCGTCGAGGGCGGCGAGTCCCCGAGCGTGAATGCGTCGATCTCGGCCTGCTGGTGCGGAGGGGGCGGGCTGGTCGCCAGCTCCTCCCACTCACGATCGACGGCGCCGAGGGATTCGTAGCTCACCTTGCGCGGCGGGAGGTTCGACGGGATGCGGGCGTTGGCGAGGGACAAGAGGCCCTGCGGCGTCTTCCGCGCGGGGGGGCTCGACTCGATGGACGCCTGCCGAGCCTCCTCGAGCTCCGCCGGGTCGGTCAGGGTCGGCATCATCGGTCTGCCGACGCCGAGCGGGGTCCTGCGCCCTGCCGGGCTGCCGCCGAGCGGGGTCCTGCGGCCTCCAGGGGTGCCATGGGGAGGCGAGGGCAGCGCGTCGGGCGACGGCGCTGCGAGCCCGCCGGGCGGCGTCTTCATCGCGGCGGTGCCGCGAGCCGGGGAAGGCCTGCCGCCAAGCACCCCCTTCGCGAACTCCACGGGATCGAACGGCGGAGCGACCGTAGGACGGTCCTCCACCGAAGATTCCGTGTCCTGGTCCTCCCCACCAGGTTTGTCGTCGGGGTCGTTCGTCACGAAAGTTTCGTTGCTTGCGACGATCGCGGAGGCCGCGCTCGAACGGCGCTCCACCGGGCGGCCCCGTTACGTCTTCGCAACGACCCCCTTGAACATGCGGTGGGTGCGCGTGAGGCCTTCGATCTGCTCCTTGACCGCAGCCGCGTCGCGCTTCTCGATCGCCGCCCGCGCCTTGTCGACGATCGCCTTGGCCTTCTCGATGGCATCACGGCCGAAGTCGCTCGAGGCGACGATCTGCTGGACCTGCGGGAAGAGCTTCTCGATCTCGGCGATGAGCTTCTCGGCCTCCTGCTTGGCGGCCTCGAACTCCTCGGAGGTGCGACGGTCGACGAGGTCGTCCTTCGCGTTCTCCATCATCGACTTGATCTCGTCCTTCGTCAGGCCGCTCGTCGCCGTGACCTGGATCGACTGCTCGAGGCCCGTCTCGAGGTCCTTCGCGCGGACGGAGACGATACCGTCGGCGTTGATCTCGAAGGTCACCTCGATCTCGATCTGGCCCTTGGGGGCGCGACGGAGACCGGTGAGGATGAACTCGCCGAGGAGCTCGTTCTCCTCCGCGCGCTGCGACTCGCCTTGCATGACGAGGATCTTCACGGCCGTCTGGTTGTCGCGGCTCGTGGTGAAGATCTTCGTGCGGTGCGTCGGGACGGTCGTGTTCTGCGGGATCAGCTCCTCGAAGTAGCTGCCGAACGTCATGATGCCGAGTGCGTGCGGCGTGACGTCGAGGAGGACCATCTCCTGCTTGTCGTCGACGAGCGCGGCGCCCTGGATGGCGGCGCCGAGGGCGACGACCTCGTCCGGGTGGACGCCCTTGTTGGGCTCCTTCTCGAAGAAGGCCTGCACCGACTGCTGGATCTTCGGCATGCGCGTCATGCCGCCGACGAGGACGACCTCTTCGACCTCTTCCTTGCCGAGCTTCGCGTCCTCGAGCGTCTGCTTGCAGATGTCGACGGTGCGCTCGATGAGGTCGTCCGAGAGCTCCTCGAGGGTCTGGCGCGTCAGGGTGCGCTGGAGGTGGAGGGCCTCGTTGCGGCCGCTCGAGATGATGAACGGGAGGTTCACCTCGGTCTCGCGGACTGACGAGAGCTCGCACTTCGCCTTCTCCGCCGCGTCCTTGAGGCGCTGGAGGGCCATGCGATCTTGACGCAAGTCGATGCCGTGCTCCTCTTTGAAGCCGGAGACGAGCCAGTCGATGATGCGTGCGTCGACGTCCTCGCCGCCGAGGAACGTGTCACCGGCGGTCGCGATGACCTTGAAGACGCCGTGCGCGCCGATCTCGAGGATCGAGATGTCGAAGGTGCCTCCGCCGAAGTCGTAGACGGCGACCGTCTTCTCGATGTTCCGGCCGAAGCCGTACGAGAGCGCGGCGGCGGTCGGCTCGTTGATGATGCGGATGACGTCGAGGCCGGCGATCTCGCCCGCGTCCTTCGTCGCCTGACGCTGGTTGTCGTTGAAGTACGCCGGGACGGTGACGACCGCCTTGGAGACCGTCTCGCCGAGGTAGTCCTCGGCGATGACCTTCATCTCCTGGAGGACCATCGCGCTGATCTCGGGGACCGAGAACTCCTTGTCGCGGAGGACGATGCGCACGTCGTTGTGCGGCCCCTCCACGATTCGGTAGCTCGACGTGGCCACCGCGTTCTTCACCTGGGGCGAGTTCCACTTACGCCCGATGAGACGCTTGGCCGCGTAGACCGTGTTCTCTGCGTTCGTGATCGCCTGGCGCTTCGCGATGTGACCCACGAGGCGCTTGCCGGCCTCCGTCACTGCCACCATCGACGGCGTGGTCTTGTACCCGCCGCGATTCGGGATCACGACCGGGGTGCCGTTCTCGACGATCGCAACACACGAATTCGTCGTCCCGAGGTCGATGCCGATGACCTTCTCCATACGCGAGCTCTCCTTACCGAGACCGGAAGCCTACAACGCCTGACCTAGAATGTATGCGAGTCGTGAGTGGGGTCTCGACAAAGGAGATAGCCCGACAGCTCCTCACGCCTTCGCCGCTTTCTTCGTGATCGCCAGAAGGGCCGCATTCGCCGGGTCCAGGGCCAGACCCGTCTCCGCGGCGCGCCTGGCGGATGCCGTGAGCCCAGCCTTGGCGTAGATCGCCGCGAGGGTCGCGTGGTGCTCCACGACCGACGGCTCCCCGGAGACGGCCACCTTGGCGTGCTCGGCGGCGGCGTGCATGTCGCCGCTCTCGGCCTTCAGGAGGCATCTCGCTGCCTGCGCGTTGGCGTTGACGTCGCCGACGCGGATCTTCGCGACCTTCTGCCAGGTCCGCGCGGCCTCCGGCCAGTGCTGGGACCGTTGCTCGTAGGTGGCCTGCTTCACGTAGCTCTCGCAGAGGACCTTGTCGGCCTCGTTCTTCACTTCCTGGTACCGCATGGCGAGGCTGGTATCGTCAGGGGCGAACTTCGTGGCGATGTGGAGCGAGCTGGCGGCGGCGACGAAGTCGTTCTTCGACAGGGCCGTCTCGGCAGCCTGGACGTACTTGCGCGACTGCGCGAGCGTCGCGTTCTCGACGCGCTCCTCGTAGCGGCGCTTGAGGGCGTCGACGGCGTCGCCGGAGCTCGCGTAGCGGAGGGGGTTCGGCATCTCGGGCGGCGGGGCGGTCTGCGCGGCGGGGCGCACCGACTGCCCGCCCAGGAGCCGCTTGGCGAGCGCCTCGCGACGGGCCTGCAGCTCCTGCGCGGAGGGGCCTTGCGGCACGGCCGGCCCGGGGCTCGTCGTCTGGCGGACGCCGGGGACCGAGTCCCTCGCGACGGTGACCGTGCCGTTCACGACCGCGGCCGCTGCGGCCTTGCGCGATTCGTCGAGCGCACGCTCGAACATCGCCTCCATGCCCTTGGTCGTCGCGACCTCGTCGAGGTACGCGTCGTAGTCGAGGCGCTGCGCGGGATCGACGAGCGTGTCGTGAGCCTCGGTGACGCGGCCGAAGAGGGCCTCCATCTTCGACTTGAACGAGCCGAGCTTCTTGTTGAAGTACCGGTCCGGGTGCATCAGCGCCGCGAGCTCGAAGTACGAGCGCTTGACGGTCTTCTTGTCCGCCTCCTTCCCGACGCCGAGCAGCGTGTAGTGATCGAGGTCGTCGAGCCGGTAGTACATGTCGAGGATGCGCTTCTTCTGATCCGCCGAGAGGTCGATCTCCTCGTCGAGCTCCTTCGGGTCGTACTTCGGGGCGCTGCCCTCGATCGACGTGAACTCCGGCAGCTGCATCCGGTCGCGCGTGGGCGCCGGGAGCGCGTTCGTTGCGGGCGCGTTCGGATCGATGAGCTCGACGACGCCGAGCTTCTCGAGCTTCTCGAGTGTCTTCTCGACCTGGAACTCAGGCAGGCCCGTGTCCTGGGCGAGCTGCTTCTTCCCGAGTCGACCGTCGATGCGGGTCAGCAGGAAGCCATCCATCGCGTCGAGCCTGAACTTGCGGATGTCGATACTGGCGACCAGCCGCGGGACCTTCTCCGCCATCGGTCAGGGAGCATATCAGGAGCTGTCGTAAGACTGCTTCTTCCATGACATCGGAAGGTTGGCCCTCGTAAGGCCTACACTGTGGTCGCGGCCGCGGGGCGCGGGGGCTCAGCGGCCGTGCCCCAGCGCGGATGCATCCAGACCCACGCCTCCGGCAGGGCGCGGATGCGCGCCGAGAGAGCGTCGTTGATCCGCTCCGTCAGCGCCTTTTCGCCTGCTGGAGAGGCCTCGAGATCGTGCGTTTCGATGCGCGCGATCGCGAGCTCCAGCTCCGGCGACGACACGCTCGCCAACCGTTCGATCGGCGCCGGGACCCCCACGACGACCGCCGCGCCCGTCCGGAGGGCGAGCCGGGCCGGGCCCACGGGGGTCGCCGCGAGGCGACCGAGAAATCGTACTTCGATGCTCGGGACCCGTGACGCGAGGTCCATCGGAATGCCGAGGACGTGTCCGCGCCGCAGCGTCCGGAGCAGCGCTGCGCCTGCGCCCGGGGCTCCACGGTAGATGGTGGGCAGGCCACGGCCGCCTCGCAGACGGTCGTAGAGACGAGTCAGTCGCGGGTCGTACGCCTCGCGAGCGACCGCCGTGAAGGGCACCTCGCACGAGACGAGCGTCGCGGCGACGCGTTCCCAGGGCCCCAGGTGCGCGGAGGCGAAGACCACGCCGCGCTGCTCCGCGATGGCCGCATCGAGCGTCGCGCGTGCGCCCTCTGCGAAGGGGAGGAGGGCCACCGGGCGTCGCGGGTCGAGCATCGCGACGGCGTCCCCGAGGTAGCCACCGAGGGTGCGGTAGGTGCGGGCGACGAGCGCCTGTCGTGCGCGGAGCTCGAGATCCGGAAAGGCCACCGCGACGTTCGCGACCGCGAGCCGACGCGCCGACGGGAGGAGCACGTGCGCGAGTCGTCCGAGCCCGACGCCCGCGGCCCGCAGAGCGCGCGGCGGCAGCCTCGACGTGAGGGCGATGGCCGCGGAGGCGAGTAGCCAGAGCACGTCGTTCTTCGCACGCTGCGCGAGCGTCCAGCGCCCGCCCTCTCGTACGTCGACGCTGCCGGCCTCGCTCACCGGCTGCACTGTAGAGGAGTCAGCGCAGCGAGGGAATCGGGGCGGCGCGTTCCACGCTGGGGCCGTTCGGGCAGCTGCCGCACGTGGTGCGCACGCGATCGCGTGCAGAGTACACGCGCTGCTTCGCGTCGTTGCAGCGATACCCCTCGTCCGAGCCCTGGGAGAGCTCGCAGAGGCGGCCGGCCGCGCGATCCATCGAGCCGAGGGCACGACACGCGTTGCGGCAATCGCTGCCGGCGACGTCGAGCTCGCGCTGCGAGGATTCGACCTCGTTCGACGCCGAGCGGAGCGCCGTCGAGCGCTCCGTGGCCGCGCTGCCGCCGCCGCCGGGCTGCGCGGGCGACGCCGGCGCGGCCTCGGGGCTCGGTGCAGGCGGAGGGGGCGGGGGCGCGTACGAGGGTTGGGACTGGGCCGCCGCGCCCGGCGCGTATCCGGCCTGGCCGTAGCCCTGCTGGGACGGCGCCGCGGCAGAAGGCGCCTGCTTCGTGGCCGCGCAACCGGAGGCGAGCGCGAGCGCGCCGCCCAGGAGAGCGATGCGCGCGAGGGGAGCGCCGGCGGGGGACCTCGGATTCGCGCGCATGCTCAGCCCCCGTCCTTGCCCAGCGAGCGCTGGATGACCTGTTCCTGGATCTTCACGACCTCCTCGAGCAGCTGGATCGCGCGCTCGCGGGCGCGTGCGGCCTCGGCGGCATTGCCCGCGTCGGCGAGCTGCGCGGCGCGTGCCTCCTCGACGAGCCCCTGCACCTCGACGAGGTGGCCACGGAAGTACGTCGCCTCGGCAACATGCTCGAGCCCGCTCTTCACCGCGGCGGCGGCGGGGTCGAGCTCGCCCTTCTTGAGGCGCAACTCGGCGAGCCGGGCATAGGCGTCGGCGAGGACCTCTTCGACCTCGGGCGCCTTGCGCTCCGGGTGAGGGCGTCGAGCGGCGACGAGGCGATTCATCGCGGAGACCGCGCCGGCGAGATCGCCGCTGTCCTCCTTCATGTTCGCTTCGTGGTGCAGCGCACGCGCCTCGGAGAGGAACGCCATGATCTCGGTGTCGACGGGCGTGCCCTCGTCGTTGGTCTCGTGCCGGGAGCACGAGGGCGCGAGCCCGAAGTTCACGACGAGCGCGAGTAGGAGTGTGCAGAATACAGCCATTACGACCGAGCGGCGCGTCATCGGACGCCCCACTTGGTGAAGCGGTTGTCGCGAAAATCGGAGGCTCGCGCGGAGGCGATGCGGTCGATGCGTGCGCTGGTCTCGCCCGGCTTGAACGGCTCGGAGAAGAGCGGCTGCGTCGTGCGGGCCTTCGCGAGCGGCGCCTCGTTGCCGTGCGGGGGAGCCGACGTGACGACGAGCACGATGCTCGCCGCGAGCGCGAGGCCGCCGGTCACCACGCCGAACGCGACGCGGATGACGCGGGTGCGTGCGCTGCCGATGGCGACCACTCTTGCCGGCATCTTCGCAAGCGCGGCGTCGAGGATCGCGCGGTGCTCTGCCTCGCCGAGCGCCTTGGGGGAGAAGGCGGCGCGAAGAGCCTGGGCGAGATGCGCGGTGTCGGGATCGCCGGTGCGCGGCTCGTGCTTGCGCGGGAGCGCGTCCCGGAGCGCGGCGGCGAGCCGCTGCTCGTCGGCCGACGGCGTCGCGTCGAGAACGGCGCGGCTCTCGTCGACCGAGAGCGGCGCGGGGTCCCACGCGGCGCGGAGCGAGAGGGCGAGCTCGACCTCGGGCGTCGCGTCCAGCGAGGCTCCGCTCACGCCCTCGAGCGCATCGCGAAGACGCTGCGAAGCCGCGACCTCTTCCGCCGTGGCGGGAGCGTCGGGATCGAGGTCGTCCGGCTCGTGCCGGTCGTCGTCGCGGTCAGACATCGCCGTTCCTTCTGGCTTCCTCGGGTGTACGCGATGCACCCGTCACGCTGTCGGCTTCCAGCGTCTTTTTCAGCGATGCAATCGCGCGATGCAAGAGCACGTCGAAGGTCGCCGGCGTGACGCCGAGCTCGGTCGCGACCTCCTCGCGCGGGCGCTCCTCGAGCACGCGCATGCGGATCGCGCGGGCGTAGCGAGCGTTGATGCGCCCGAGCGCCTCCTCGACCTTCATGCGTGCGGCCTCGCGGTCGCGCTGATCGCTGATCTGCTGCTCCACCGGAGTCGTCGTCTGCGCGGCGTCGATCTCGCGAGCGAGGTCGTCCTCCTCGAAGAGGACGAGGCGCTTCTTTGCGCGGAGCTGGTCGAGCGCGATGCGGAGCGCGACCGTCCGCAGCCATGGATAGAAGCCGACGTTCTGCCACGTGAACTTCGAGATGTTCGCGACCACCTTCGCGTAGGTCTCGGCGAGCGCCTCCTTCGCGGCGGTCTCGGTGCCGAGGCGCGGCAAGAGGACGCTGCGGTAGAGGCCCGGGCCGTACTTGCTGAGGAGCTCACCGAGGGCGACGCGATCTCCGCCCTGGGCGCGATCGAGGAGGACGTGATCGGCGGCGTCGGACTCGGCGCGGCGCCGCTGGTGCTCGGGGTCGAGCTCCTTGCGCGTGTCCCGAGGGTCCCTCGCAACACGCGGGGCCTTCGCAGCGTCGTCCGCGGTCTCCGGCACGGGGCGCAGCATACGGCGGGGCAGGGGCGGCCGGACCAGCTTTTCCCACGGCGCCGCGGGGGCGGCCCTGGGCCGGGCGGCGAAAAGGAGGGGTGCGGCGCCGGTCACGGAAGGAGAACGCACGGCCAGTCCCGGCCTTACATGGGGCGGCCTCCGGCGCGCGGACGTCGTCGCGGGGCCGTGTTAGAGGGCAGTCCATGAAGAGCCGAAGCTTCGGCGCCCTGACCGCGAGCGTAGCGCTCGCCCTCACGGGCGCCCTCGGACTGGCCGCCACCCCGGCGCGCGCGGACGTCGCCATCCCGTTCACACGGACGACGCTGCCGAACGGCATGGTCGTGATCCTCCACGAGGACCATGCCGTGCCGACGGTCGTCGTGAACGTCTCCTACAACGTGGGGTCCCGCTTCGAGATCACGCGCCGCACGGGGTTTGCGCACCTCTTCGAGCACCTCATGTTCATGGGCACGAGGCGCGCGCCCACGAAGGCCTTCGACGCGTGGATGGAGGCCGCCGGCGGCTGGAACAACGCGTGGACCAGCCAGGACCGCACCGACTACTACGACGTCGGCCCGCCGACGGCGCTCGATCTCCTCCTCTGGCTCGAGGCCGACCGCCTCCGCGACCTCGGCCCGCTGATGACGCTCGAGAAGCTCGACGCGCAGCGCGAGGTCGTTCGCAACGAGCGACGCCAGACCAGCGAGAACACGCCCTACGGCAAGGTCGAGCTGCGCCTGCCCGAGCTCATGTACGGCAAGGACCACCCGTACCACCACCCGGTCATCGGCTCGCACGCGGACCTCGAGGCCGCCACCGTCGACGACGTGAAGGAGTTCTTCGCGAAGCACTACGACCCGGCAAACGCTTCGATCGTCGTCGCCGGTGACTTCGATCCGAAGCACGCGAAGGACCTCGTCGAGCGCTGGTTCGGCAGCATCCCGTCGCGCGGCCCCGTCGCCGACCCGGGCGCGCCCGGCTTCACGGACACGAAGAGCACGCTCACCTCGGTCGTCCGCGAGACGATCGAGGACGACGTCGAGCTCCCCAAGGTCGTCATGGCCTGGCAGAGCCCGAAGCACTTCGGGCCTGGCGACGCGGAGCTCGATCTGCTGGCGACCGCGCTCGCCACGGGCAAGGCCAGCCGTCTCTACAAGGCCCTCGTGTACGAGCAGAAGCTCGCGCAGACCGTCGGCGCCGTGCAGGAGTCGTCGTTCCTCGGCTCGCGTTTCACGGTCGACGTCATCGCGCGCCCCGGCGTCTCGCTCGACAAGCTCGAGGCGGCGATCGAAAAGGAGCTCGAGAAGGTCAGGAAGGCTCCGCTCTCGGACGAGGAGCTCGAGCGCGCGAAGAACCTCGTCGAGACCTCGTTCGTGGTTCGCCTCGAGGGGGTGCGCGAGCGCGCGTCGCTCCTCAACATGTACCAGGCCGAGGTGAAGGACCCGGGCTTCGCGACGAAGGACCTCGAGCGCTACCGGCGCGCGACGAAGGACCAGATCCGCGCGGCCGCCGAGGCGTACGTCTTCCCGGGCGCGCGCGTCGTGCTCCGCGTCGTGCCGAAGCCGAAGAAGCCAGAGCCCACCGAGAAGGCCACGAAGCAGGGAGACAAGAAGTGAGCTCGCGTCTCCTCGCTGCCGCTCTCACCACGCTCACGCTGACGTCCGCGCTCGGCGCATGCGGAGGCGGCGATGTCCGTCCTCCGCCGGTCGTCGCGCCTCCGCCGGTCGTCGCGCCTCCGCCGGTCGCCTCTCCGGCCGACCCGCTCGGCGCTCGTCCCGGGTTGCCGCCGCCTCCGCCGTTCGTGCCGCCGGTCCCGGTCGCGTACACGCGGCCGAATGGGATGACCGTGTGGCTCCTCGAGCGCCACGCGCTGCCCATCGTCTCCATCCAGGTCGTCGTCCCCGCGGGCGCCGCGAGCGACCCGGCCGACAAGGGCGGGCTCGCGCTCGCGACGGCGAACATGCTCGACGAGGGAGCCGGCGCGCGCGGTGCGCTCGACATCTCTCGCGACGTCGATCGCCTCGGCGCGACGCTCTCGACGGGCGCCTACGCCGACTACGCGTTCGCCGCGCTCACGACGCTGAAGAAGAACCTCGCGCCCGCGGGCGCGATCCTCGGTGACGTCATCGTGAAGCCGACGTTCTCCGCGGTCGAGTGGAAGCGCGTTCACGACCTGTGGATGAACGAGCTCAAGGCGAGGGCCAGCGAGCCGGACGCCGTTGCAAACGTCGTGTCGCTCCGGCAGCTCTTCGGAGATGGCCCTTACGGCCATCCGACGAACGGCACGCTGAAGAGCGCCGCGAAGGTGACGCTCGAGGACGCCAGGCGCTTCTACGCCACGTCGTGGCGACCGGAACGCGCGACGTGTGTGGTCGCCGGTGACGTCACGCGCGCCGAGCTCGACCCGCTGCTCGACCAGATGTTCGGCGCATGGAAGCCCGCCGCGCCCGCCAAGCTCGAGGGGCCCATCTCGGTCACGGGCGTGAAGCCGACCGAGCCGACCACACGGCGCGTCGTCGTCGTCGACCGTCCCGATGCGCCGCAATCGGTGCTCGCGCTCGTCCGCCCGGGCGTCGCCGCGAGCGACCCCGAGGCGCCCCCGCTCGTACGCGTGAACACCGCCCTCGGCGGCAGCTTCACGTCACGCCTGAACCAGGATCTCCGCGAGGAGCACGGCTGGAGCTACGGCGCCCGCTCGCGCTTCTCGTTCACGAAGCATCGCGGGCTCTTCTCCGCGCAGGCCGCCGTGCACACCGAGCACACCGGCGACGCGCTGAAGGCGATGATCGCCGACGTCGAGGCGATCGCTCGCGAGGGCCTCAACGACGAGGAGGTCGAGAAGACGCGCCTCATCGCGCGCGGCGAGCTCGTCGACGCGTTCGAGAGCGTCGAGGCTGCCGCGCGGCGGCTCGCGCGCAACGCAGGGGTCTGGCTCCCGGCCGACCACGAGGCGAGGGCGAGCGCCGTGCTCGACCGCGCGACGAAGGACGATCTCCGCAAGCTCGCGGCGAGCCACGTCGACCCGCGCGGCGCGATCGTCGTCATCGTCGGGCCGCGCGCGAAGATCCAGCCGCAGCTCGAGAAGATCGGCATCACGAACCTCGTGACGAGCGGACCCGAGGGCGACTGATGACGACGCCCTCCATCTCGCTCGCGCCCGGGGCCGAGAACAACGCGTTCGCGACGATGCTCTGCGACCTCGTGAAGCAGAACCTCGAGAGCAAGCCGCACAAGGCGAAGGACTTCCACGCCCTCGCCCGCGGGCGCGGCGCATCGATCGCGCTCGTCGCCGACGACGCCGAGGTCGCGCTCACCCTCGTGTTCCGCGACGGCAAGCTCGTTCTGCATGACGGCATCAAGGGGGTGCCCGACGTGGCGGTGCGCGGCTCGGCCGACTCGATCATGGCCATGTCGAACATCCCGCTCACCCGACCGCTCGCGTTGCCCATCCCGACGGACCGCACGGCCCTCGACGTCCTCGTGACGATGGTCAAGGCCACGCGCACCGGCGAGCTGAAAGTTCACGGAATGATTGGCAACTTCGGGGTCCTTTCGCGTTTGACCCGGGTGATGAGCGTCAACGGATAGCTGCGCTTGACACCCTTCCGCAGCGCTCGTAGGTTGCGCGCCCCGCAGGTGGTGAAAAACCGCCGTTAATCTCCTGCTCTCTGCGTAGAGCGCACGTTCACAAGGTTTAGATCATGGCCGTTGCTATCCGTCTTTCCCGCCAGGGCACCAAGAAGAGGCCCTTCTACCGCGTCGTCGTCACCGACTCGCGCAGCCCCCGCGGCGGTAAGTTCCTCGAGAACCTCGGGACGTTCGATCCGGCCAAGGAGCTGAAGGACTCGTCGCTCAAGATCGACCAGGAGCGCCTCGCGTACTGGCGTGGCACCGGCGCGACGCCGTCGGCCACGCTCATCAAGCTCCTCAAGGAGCTCGGCAAGGTCGAAGCCTCCGCTTCCACCGCGAAGTAGCTCCGATGAAGGAGCTCATCAAAGCCATCGCCGTCGAGCTGGTGGACCACCCCGATCAGGTGGTGGTCACGGAGATCGCGAGCGAGCACAACTGCTTGATCGAGCTGCGCGTGGCGAAGGAAGACGTCGGCAAGGTGATCGGCAAGGAAGGCCGCACCGCCCAGTCGATGCGCACCATCCTTGCTGCGGTCTCGACCAAGCTCGGCAAGCGCGCTCACCTCGACATCGTCGACTGACCGCGCTTCCAGGCAGCCCGTCCCCACCGCCCCCATGCACCCGGATGACTGGGTACCGCTCGCCGAGGTCGCCCGCCCGCACGGCGTGAAGGGCGAGCTGCGGCTCCGGCTGTTCAACGCCACGAGCGACGTCCTCCTCGGTCAGGAGGAGGTCCTCGTGCGCATGCCCGAGGGCGAAGAGCATGAGGTCTCCGTCGAGCGCGCACGTCGCGCCGACGACGCGATCCTCATGAAGCTGTTCTCGGTCGACGATCGCAATCGCGCGGAGGACCTTCGTGGCGCGCACATCTGCGTGCGGCGTCGCGATTTTCCCGAGGCCGAGCCCGGCGAGTTCTACGCGATCGACGTGGTCGGCTCCGAGGCGAGGCTCGCGGGCGAGCGCGTCGGCGTCGTCGCCGAGCTCATCACGTATCCGAGCATCGAGGTCCTCCTCATCCACGCCGACGACGGCAAGGGTGACTGGGAGGTCCCGCTGACCGAGATGTTCATCGGCAAGGTCGACGTGCCCGGCAAGGTCGTCGAGCTCGTCACGCTCGACGACATCGAGCGCACGCCGCGCCGCAAAGAGAAGCCGAAGAAGGAAGAAGAACCGAAGGCGGGCGACGAGGGCTCTGCCTAGTGCGCGTCGACGTGGTGACGCTCTTTCCGGAGCTGTTCGAGACCTTCCTGAAGACCAGCTTCGTCGGCCGCGCGATGACGGGCGGACAGCTCTCGGTGCGCTTCCGCACTCCCCGTGACTTCGGTCTCGGCAAGCACAAGAGCGTCGACGACACGCCGTACGGCGGCGGCAGCGGCATGGTCATGCGCGTCGACGTCATGGTCGCGTGCATGGAGTCGCTCGACAGCGAGGCCGAGGCCGCGGGCCTGCCTCGCGCGCGCCGCGTCCTGCTCACGCCGCAGGGCACGCCGTTCGTGCAGCCCATCGCAGCGCGGTTCTCCACCACGCCGGCCGTGATGCTCATCTGCGGCCGGTACGAGGGCTTCGACGAGCGCATCCGCGGCTTCGTCGATGAAGAGGTCTCGCTCGGCGACTTCGTGATGACCGGCGGCGAGGTCGCGGCCATGGCCGTGATCGAGGCGTCCGTACGCTTGATCCCCGGCGTCCTCGGCAACGAGGACTCGACGCGCGAGGAGTCGCACGGCGAGGGCGGGCTCCTCGAGTACCCGCAGTACACACGCCCCGCGGAGTTTCGCGGTCAACCGGTGCCCGAGGTGCTCGCGTCGGGCAACCACGCGCACATCGCGGAGTGGCGAAAGGCGCAGTCGCTCGAGCGAACGCTCGCGCGCAGGCCCGACCTCGCGCCCGCGGTCGCGCCTGCGCCCGAGCCTCGCTCGGGCAAGGCGACCAAGCGATGAGCCGTCCGCTCGCGATCGCCCTCGTTCATCGGCCCGTGCTCGACAAGGAGGGCCTGGTCGTCACGACCGCGCTCACCAACATCGACGTGCACGATCTCGCGCGCAGCGGCCGGACGTACGGCTGCACCGACTACTTCATCGTGCACCCCGTCGAGGTGCAGCGCGAGCTCACGAAGCGCATCGTCGGGCACTGGACGGAGGGGTCGAGCGCCAAGCGCATCCCCGATCGCAAGGACGCCCTGTCGATCGTGCGCGCCGTCCCGACCCTCGAGGACGCGGTAGCGGCGCTCGGCGGCGCATCGGACGTCGAGGTCTGGGTGACAGCCGCCCGCATCCTGCCTGGCAAGGAGTCGCTCTCCTTCGCTGCGGCGCGCGAGCGCCTCGAGAGCACGTCCGGCGGGCCCGTGCTGCTCGTCTTCGGCACGGGCTGGGGCCTCGCTCCCGAGGTCATCGACCGCGCCCACGCGGTGCTCGAGCCGATCCGCGGCGCGGGGCCGTGGAACCATCTCAGCGTCCGCTCGGCGTGTGCCATTGCGCTCGACCGCCTCCGCTCTCCGCGCTGAAGCCGGATTGAACAAGCGGAGGCGCGGGGACGCAGAGACGACGCGGAGGCGGCCCTCCTCGATCGCTGACTGGACGCTCGTGGTTCCGGGGAGAATCCGCAAAGCCGGATTCCCCCCCGGTGGGGAGTCTCCCCTCCACGGTTCGACCTCGTTCCTCGCTCCGTTGTCTTGCCCTTCATCGGACATCTCTCCATCGACGATCCGTAGGACGAGATGTCCGATGCGTGGCGAGACAATGGAGCGAGAAAGGACCTACGGGATGCGGGATTGAGTCTCCTCACCGGGGCGAACCCGGCTTTGCGGGTTCTCCCCGGCACGACGAGCGTCCAGTGAGGAATGGAGAGGAGATCCTCCCTCCGCGTCGTCTCCGCGTCTCAGCGCCTCCGCTTGTTCAATGGGCGACCTACCAGCCGCTACCGATTCGACAGGATGCTCGGCGCGTCGGGTGAGGTCTCGATGAGCGGCGGTTCGATCTCGAGGCCGCCGGGCCTACCGGCAGCGCACTCGACGAGCACGATCCTCGCCTTGTCTCGCGGCCGCCCGTGCACGGCGCGAAGCCGCTTTGGCTCGAGCCCGCGCTGCCGCAGCTCGACGACGAGCGTCGTCGCCTCGATCGCCGGGTACACGACGCACACGCGCGCGCGACGACCCGCGAGCCTTCTTGCGGCGTCGAGGAACCCCGCGAGCGAGCCGCTCCGTGCCTGCGCGCGCGCCGGAGCGGGCAAGCGGCCGCGACCGGGCTCGACGTACGGCGGATTGCACACCACCAGATCGGCGGCGCCTGCAGGTACGGCCGTCGTGTCGCTCACGTCGGCACGCACGACCGCGATGCGCTCGCTCCAGCCGTTCGCGCGCGCGTTCGCCTCGGCGAGCTTCGCGAGCGCCGGATCGATCTCGATCATGGTGACGTGATCGGCAGCGCCGAGGTGCACGAGCGACAGCCCGACGCCCCCGACACCCGAGCCGAGGTCGAACGCGGCATGCGCATGGCGCGTCGGCCCGGTCCCTAGCGCGCCGGCCGCGAATGCGCCGAGGAGCACGGCGTCGACGTTGACGCGATATCCACGCCCCTTTGCGGGCTGCGCCAGCGCAACGCGCCCGCCGAAGAGCGTGTCGTGAGTGGTGCTCTTTACTTCTGCCACGGACGACGGCCGCGGAAGCTCAGCGCCGTGACCGCACCCGGGAACGTCTGCACTGTGTACGTGCCGAGCAGGATGGTCTCGCCACCCGACTTGCCGAGCGCCGTCACCTTGATGGGCGTGTTGGTCGGCAGGTTCAGCGTACCGAAGAGGCCGAGCTTGCTCGTGCCGAGCGAGCCGCGCGACTTGTCGGGCAGCGGGTCGGACTCGTTCTCGCCGAAGTAGAACATGCTGCCCTCGTGCGCGACGTCGGTGTCGACGGTCGCGCCCGAGACGCGGACGTCCGCGCAGTCGTGGACCTCGCCGGCGAGCAGACCCTTGTCGGCGCGCACGGTGAAGCCACCCGCCGCCGAGGCGACCGTGTTGATGTCGGTCGCGGCGACTGCCGCAGGGTCGTAGTCGACGATGTCGCCCGCCTGCACCGCCGCGTTGCCGAAGAAGATGTTGTAGTCGTAGAGGGCCGCCCACTGCTCGCCGCCGGTGGCGTCGGAGGTCTTGATGACGAGGGGCGTCTCCGTGGGGATGCCCGCGTACGAGAAGCTGCGGAAGGTGCAGCCGCCGTCGGGGCACTTCTTCAGCCAGGCGGGCTTCGGGGTCTGCGGCGGGTTCTTCACGTCGTCCTTGGTCGTCTCGACCGCGCTGCCGACGAGGTCGCCGAGGGCGCCGTCCTTGCCCTCCTTGTAGATCTCGATCTTGACGCCCGCCGAGTCGCCGCCGCTCGAGAAGACGCGGAGGAAGCCCTTCAGCGTCACCGTCTTCGGCGTGCCAACGTCGCCGGGGTTGTCGAGGCACGCGAGCTGGATCGCGGGGTCGCTCGACGAGTTGCGGTTCAGGCCGGTGCCACGCGCGAGCTCCTGGGTCGGCGGCTGCACGAACGTGCAACAGGCCTCGACCGTGCGCGGCGCGCTGCACTTGTTGGGGCTCGCGTTCGCCGCGAGCGTGCATGCCTTGCAGTACTCCGCCTTGCCGAGCGTGGGAGCGCCTTCACACGACGCGGTTCCGCCAGCCCCGGCGTCGGCGAGCGGCGCCGAGTTCGACGAGCTGCACGCGGCCGAGACGACGAGGAGCGCACCGCACAACGAAGAGAAGAGGGCCCTGCTGGTACGAGGCTTCATGGCGTGTGGTCATAGTCGAAGGTGCGGCCCGCCCGCATCGGCCACGCGAATGGATGTGCCAGTTTCGTGAAACATCAGTGATTCCAGTCACCTAACCTGCGTCTCAAGATCGCCTCACGCGGGCGGGCGGCTTCGCTCGCGTGCGCGCCCGCCCTGCGGCATGGTGCGGCCGTGCGGCCGGAAAGTCCCAAGGAGCGCATCGTGACGGAGGCCCGGCGTCTCGGCTTCGACGCCGTGGGGGTCGGTCGCGCCGATCTGCCGCTCGACGCCGACTTCGATCGCTACGAGGCCTTCGTCGACGACGGCATGCACGGAGGGATGTCGTGGCTCGCGGCTTCGCGCGAGGCGCGGCGGCAGCTCGACAGCGATCACATCCTCCTCGGCGCGAAGAGCGTCATCTGCGTCGCGCGTCGGTACGGCCGCACCGAGGAGGAGGAGCGAGCCGACCCCGAGCTTGCACGCTCGATCGCTCGCTACGCCCGCGGACGCGACTACCACAACGGTCTCCGCAAGAAGCTCCGCAAGATCGCGAAGCTCGTGCGCACGCTCGGCACGCCCGAGGAGCCCGCGCAGGCCCGGCCGATGTGCGACGACGCTCCGGTTCTCGAGCGTGCCTGGGCGGCGCGAGCAGGGCTCGGATTCGTGGGCAAAAATGGGCTGATCATCGTGCCCGGTGTCGGTTCTCTCGTCCTTCTCGGCGAGGTCGTGACGACGCTCGCGCTCGAGCCCGACCCGCCCATCCCCGAGCGCTGCGGCTCGTGCACTCGCTGCCTCGACGTCTGCCCGACCAAGGCGTTCGTGAAGCCGTTCGTGCTCGACCCCCGGCTCTGCGTTGCCTACCTCACGATCGAGCTCCGCGACGCGATCCCCGAGCCGTTGCGCGAGGGCATCGGTGACCGACTCTTCGGCTGCGACGACTGCCAGACGGTCTGTCCCTTCAACGCGAGCTCGCGAGCCAAGCCGCGTGCCGGTGCCGACGCGCGCTTCGAGGCCGACCCTCGATGGGCGGCGACCTCGCTGCAGGGCCTCGTCGCGCTCGACGAGGACGCCTACGCGCGACTCCGTGAAGGGACGCCCGTGGCCCGCGCCACGCGGGTCGGGCTCGCCCGAAATGCGGCCGTCGTGATGGGCAGCCGGGGCGACACCGAAGACCTCGAGGCGCTCGAGAAGGCCCGCACGGGGCACGACGACGACGTCGTCCGTGAGGCCGCGGGGTGGGCCGTCGCCCGCATCGAAGCCCTGGCGAGCCGCACCCCGAAAGCAGGATGACGAGAACGGCTTGCGGCGTTCGATGGAAGCGGTAGAGCAGCGGCGAGAGGGCGATGGCACGCGCGCTGCTTGACCGAGCTCTGCGCGGCGTCGACGAAGGGAAGTTCCATGCGTTTTGCACCCATCAAGACCGGTCTGGCCCTCGTGCTGGGGGTCGCTTTCTCCATGGCGGCGGGCACGGCAGGTGCGCAAGAGTCCGGCATCGAGGCCGCGCGTGACAAGGCGAAGGCTGCCCCCATGAGCGGTGAGGCTTCGCTCGCCTACGGTCAGGTGCTTCGCCGGGCGGGCCGTGAGGCCGACGCTCTCGTCGAGCTCCGCCGTGGCCTGGGGACCAGCGCCGGCAAGGCCGAGCTCTCCGCCCGCCTGGAGTGGGCGATCGCACGGACGCACATCGCTCGTCGCGAGTTCGAGCCCGCGATGGCCTCTTGCCGTGCGATGGCGAAGCTCGCCCCCGACGCGGGTCACGTCTGCGCCGCCGAATCGCACATGCTCTGGCGTCGTGGAACGGAGGCGGAGTCGGAGGCCGCGAAGGTGAGCCGTGCGGCGTCGCCCGAGATCCAGTACTTCGCGAAGGTCGCCCTGGGGCGGGCTCAGGAGCTCGCGTCGAAGGACGCCGAGGCCGAGGCCTCGTTCCGAGAGGCCGTCCGCATCGCCGACACGCGCCCCGACGCGCACGTGCTTCTCGGGCTGATCCTCAATCGCACGGGCAAGGAGGGAACCCCCTCCTTGCGGAAGGCGGTCGAGGTCGACGCGAACGACCCGATCGCGCTCCTCGAGCTCGGCCGCGCGCTTCCCGCGGGTAGCCGTGATTCGATCACCGCGCTCGAGCGCGCCGTCGCGCAGCGGCCGACGAGCTCCGATGCCCTGCGCGCCCTGGCCGAGAGCTACGTCGCCGCCAATCGCCTCATGGACGCGAAGAAGACCGTCGCGAACGTGCTGAGGCTCGCTCCCAACGACGTGGGCACGCACGTGGTGGCCGGCCGCCTGGCGCTGGCGGAGGGCCAGGTCGACGAGGCGATCAAGGAAGGCGAGACCGCCGCGCAGCTCATGCCGAACGTTCAGCCCGCGCGGCTGCTCGTCGCCGACGCGTGGGCGAAGAAGGGCGAGATCGATCTTGCCGTCGAGTCCTACCAGGCGGCGTTCGGGCTCGATCACTCCGACCCGACGCCGCTCGTCAACGCCTCGGCCGCGTGTCTCGCGGCTGGTCGCGTGACGAGCGCGAAGGCGTTCGGCGTACGCGCCACCAAGGACTTCGGCTCGAATGGGGCCGCGTGGACGGCGCTGGGCGACGCGCTCGCCGCCGACCGTGACGTGCCCGGCGCAAAGGTCGCCTACGAGACGGCGAAGAAGGCCCGCGGCGTCGATGCCGCGGCGATCGACAAGAAGCTGAAGCGCCTCGAGTGATCTCGCGCCCGCGCTGATCTCGTCGTGTGCAACGCACACGACACAGCCTCCCGAAGGTCGGCTAGTGTTGCGGCCAATGTCGGACCTCGGAGAGCGCATCATCCAGGGTGATCAGCGTGCGGCCGCGCGCGCGATGCGGAACGTCGACGACCGCATGCCGGGCTATCTCGAGCTGCTGAAGGAGATCTTCCCCAGCACCGGCCGCGCCTTCGTCGTCGGCGTGACGGGAAATCCGGGCGCCGGCAAGAGCACCCTCACCGATCGGCTGATCGAGAGGTATCGCGCGAGCGGTCGGACGGTCGGCGTCATCTGCGTCGACCCGTCGAGCCCCTACACGGGCGGAGCGATCCTCGGCGATCGCATCCGGATGACCCGGCATGCGACCGACCCTGGCGTCTTCATTCGCTCCGTCGCGACACGCGGGCACCTCGGCGGGCTCTCGCGCTCCGCTCGCGACATGGTGCGCGTGCTCGACGCGTTCGGCTGTGACGTGGTCATCGTCGAGACTGTCGGCGTCGGGCAGGACGAGCTCGAGATCACGCGCACGGCGCACTCGACGCTCGTCGTGATGGCGCCGGGCATGGGCGACGAGGTGCAGGCGATCAAGGCGGGCATCCTCGAGACGGCCGACGTGTTCGCGGTGAACAAGGCCGACCGCGACGGCGCCGACTCGACCATGCGCGACCTCGAGCTCATGATCGCCCTCGGCACCGAGACGATGGTCGCCTCCGGCAAGAGCCGCGCGCACGTCGTGCACGGCGGCGCGAAGGTCGACGTCATCCCGGCGGGGCCGGAGACCACCGAGGAGCGCTGGACGCCCCCGATCGCGAAGTGCGTCGCGACGCGAGGGGAGGGGATCGCCGAGCTGGTGGAGGCCCTCGATCGCCACAAGGTCTGGCTCGACGGCACGCATGCCGGCCGCGCGCGTCGCCATCTCCGGCTCGCCGAGGAGCTCCGCGAGTCACTCCGCGAGACGCTCATCGAGGCGGCGACCCACGCGCTGGGTAGCGAAATCGAGCGCGCCGTCAGCGACGTAGAGCAGAAGACGATCGATCCCTACACCGCGACCGAGCAGCTGCTGACGGCATTCCGCGCGCGCTGAGGTTCGTTCGAAAGAGCTCAAGGGCAGGGAGGACCCGCCGTTCTACGAGCCAACCCGGTTCCCCAACGAGGTCCCATTCATGCGCATGAAGCCAGCGTTCGTCGTGCTGTTCCCGCTCGCCCTGCTCCTCGCCGTCGCGCTGCCTGCGCGCGAGAGCCAAGCGAGCTTGGGGGCCTCATTCACCACGACGAACGAGGGGCAGATCACGCGCCGCGACGCGCCCGAGCTGAGCGGCTGCAACTCGCGCTGCCGGCGCGTGTACTGCGCCGAATCGGGGACGAATCGCGCCTACCTCTGCCGCTGCGACTGCCCGAAGTAGACCGGACACGGCGACTTCGCTGCCGAGCCCGTCACGCGATGACGGGAAGCCTTCGCTCGCGTGCGGGCTTGCGGCCGACCTGCTCGGCGCGGAACGCGCTCGGGCACACGTCGTTGATCCCGCATTTGTCGCACGCGGGCTTCCGAGCCAAGCAGATGCGCCGGCCGTGGAAGATCAGGATGTGGCTCGTGATGTTCCACCGCTCGCGCGGGAGGAGCTTGCAGAGATCCTTCTCGATCTTCACAGGATCGGTGTTCTTCGTCCACTTGAGCCGCGTCGCGATGCGGCTCACGTGCGTGTCGACGACGACGCCGTCCGGCGTGTTCCAGATGACGCCGAGGACGACGTTGGCCGTCTTGCGGCCGACGCCGGGGAGCTTCACGAGGTCGTCCATCGACTGAGGGACGGCGCCACCGTGCTTCTCGACGAGCGCGCGCGCGAGGCCCACGAGGCTCTTCGCCTTCTGTCGGAAGAACCCGAGCGTGGCCACGAACGGCTCGATCTCGAGCGGCTCGGCCTTCGCGAGCGCCTTCGCGTCGGGGTAGCGCGCGAAGAGCTTCGGCGTCGCCTTGTTGACGTTCACGTCGGTCGTCTGCGCGCTGAGCACGGTCGCGCAGAGGAGCTGAAACGCGCTCGCGTGATCGAGCTCGCAGTGCGCGTCCGGGTGGATGGCGTGCAGACGATCGAGCGCCTCGACCGGAGGCGCCATCTTCTTCGGTGCGGCTGCCCTCTTGGGGGCAGCCGCGGCCTTCTTCGCCGCCACGCTCAGTTCAGCTCCCCTTCGCCGCCGTCCGGAGGCGTGTCGCTCGGGGGCGTCTCGCCACCTTCGCCTTCGCCGCCGTCGGGCTCGTCCATGCCGGGAGGAGCCTCGCTGCCGCCGGCGCTGAGGTCGGGCGGGGTCTCTGCGAGGCGCTCGAGCGCGACGATGCGCTCGTCACCCTCGACGCTCATGATCTTGACGCCCTGCGCGTTGCGACCCGTCTCGCGGATCTCGACGACGCTCGTGCGGATCGTCTGACCCTTGTCGGTGATGAGCATGATCTCGTCGCCGTCCTTGACCAGCTTGATGTCGACGACCGGACCGTTGCGGTCGCTCGCGTCGATGAGGATGATGCCCTTGCCGCCGCGGTTCTGCTGGCGGAACTCCTCGAGCTGCGTGCGCTTGCCGTAGCCCTTCTCGCAGACCGCGAGGACGAACGTGCGCTCCTCCTCGGTGACGGCCATGCCGACGACCTGATCGTCGTCCGCGACGTCGATCGCCTTCACGCCGACCGTGCCACGACCCATCGCGCGGACCTGGACCTCCTGGAAGCGGATCGACTGACCCATCTTCGTGGCGATGAGGAACTCGCGGTGCCCGTCGGTGAGCGCGGCCGAGAGGAGCTGGTCGTCTCCCTCGATCTTCACGCCGATGATGCCCTTCTGGCGGAAGTTCTCGTACTCGGTCACCTCGGTCTTCTTGATCTGACCGCGCTTGGTGATGGTGGCGATGAACTTTCCTTCTTCGATCTTCGGCACCTCGACGATGGCCGCGACCTTCTCGCCGGGCTCCATGCCGACGAAGTTCACGATCGCGCGGCCCTTGGCCGTACGCGGCGCGATCGGGATCTCGAAGACCTTCTTCACGTAGACCTTCCCGCGGTCGGAGAAGAAGAAGACGTAGGCGTGTGTCGACGCCACGAAGAGCTGGGTGACCCAGTCCTCCTCGCGGGCCTCCATGCCGATCTTGCCCTTGCCGCCGCGCTTCTGCGCTCGGTACGCGGACGGGTGCGTCCGCTTGATGTACCCGGCATGGGAGATCGTGACGATCATGTCCTCGACCTGGATCATGTCCTCGTCGGCGATCTCGCCGTCGTTGGCCACGATCTCGGTCTTGCGCTTGTCGCCGAACTTCGCCTTGATCTCCTCGAGCTCCATCACGATGAGGTCGAAGAGCACGTGCTCGTTCGCGAGGATGTTCTTGAGGCGCGCGATCGTGTTGCAGAGCTCGCCGTATTCCGCCGCGAGCTTCTCCTGCTCGAGGCCGGTGAGCTTCGCGAGGCGCATGTCGAGGATGGCGCGGGCCTGACGCTCGGAGAGAAAGTAGTCGCCCTTGGCCTTCGCCTCGGCGACCTCGCTCTCGGGACGCCCGGCGCGGAGCACGAAGGCCTCGAGGCCCTTCAGGGGCAGCGCCATGAGGGCGATACGCGCCGTCTCGCTGTCGCGCGACGCGCGGATGGTACGGACGACGAGGTCGACCTCGGTCGTCGCCATGCCCAGGCCCTCGACGATCTCGCGCTGGGCCTCGGCCTGGCGGAGCTCGTAACGGGTGCGGCGGGTGACGACGTCGCGGCGGTGCTCGACGAAGACGGCGAGCGTCTCCTTCAGGTCGAGGACCTTCGGGCGGCCGCGCACGATGGCGAGGTTGATGACGCCGAAGGAGGTCTGGAGATCGGTGAGGCGATAGAGCTGGTTGGTGACGACCTGGGGGACGACGTCCTTCTTCAGCTCGATGACGAGGCGCATGCCGTCGCGATCGGACTCGTCGCGGACCTCGGCGATGCCTTCGATCTTCTTCTCGCGCATCAGCTCGCCGATGCGCGCGTGGATGCGGGCCTTGTTCTGCTGGTAGGGGATCTCGGTGACGACGATCTGCTCTTTTTCGCCGCGACCGGGGGACTTCTCGACCTCCATGCGCGCGCGCATGACGATGTTGCCGCGCCCGGTGCGCTGCGCCGCCTCGATGCCGCCGCGCCCGAAGATGAGGCCGCCCGTCGGGAAGTCGGGGCCCGAGACGAAGCGCATCAGGTCGTCGACCGGGCAGGTCGGATTGCGGACGAGATGGACCGTGGCCTCGATGATCTCGGTCAGGTTGTGCGGCGGGATGTTCGTCGCCATGCCGACGGCGATGCCGCCGGAGCCGTTGACGAGGAGGTTCGGAATGCGCGACGGAAGGACCGTGGGCTCGGTCTTCGAGTCGTCGAAGTTCGGGACGAAGTCGACGCACTCCTTGTCGATGTCCGCGAGGAGCTCCATCGCGAACTTCGAGAGGCGCGCTTCCGTGTATCGGTACGCGGCCGCCGGGTCACCGTCGACCGAGCCGTAGTTTCCCTGGCCGTCGATGAGCGGGTAGCGCATCGAGAAGTCCTGGGCGAGACGGACCATCGCGTCGTAGACGCTCGCGTCACCGTGCGGGTGATAGTTGCCGAGCACGGTGCCGACGATGGTCGCGCTCTTGCGGTACGCGGCGGTCGGGACGAGGCCGGCTTCGTACGCGGAGTAGAGGATGCGACGGTGGACGGGCTTGAGGCCGTCGCGCGCGTCCGGGATGGCGCGACCCACGATGACGCTCATCGCGTAATCGAGGTAGCTCGTGCGCATCTCGTCCTGGATCGAGATGGGGATCCTCTGGCCGTTCCCATGGCCCATGGGCGCGCCGTTTCCGGGCGGCGGCGGGGGGCCTGGGGGAGGCGGCGGAGCGGGCGGTTCGCCGGGCGGATTCACATTCGACATCGAGCATGGATCTAGTCCGTCCAGCCCTCCGCTGCCAGCGGAAACGCCCCGTGAAACCGTTGTAATTGTCTGTACCTACGCGTCAAGAGGCCCCACCGGAATCGCCGCGAGCGCGATGGGGCAAACGTCAGCGAAAGGGGAGCGGGAAGGCGCATCGATAGGTCGTCGCGTAGCGGGCGACGACCTCGTCCTCATCCGTCACGAGGACCACCGAGAGAGCTTCTCCGCATGCCGAGAGCTGCTCCGCGTCATTGCACGCGGGCCGGTCTCCGCCCGCGGCACGGAGCCGGATTTCACGGGCGCCCCCGACGTCGGAGAGCGTCTCCTGAACCGCGACGTCCATCATGAAGCCAAGGTATCTGCCGCAGACGAGGTGGCCCGTGACGACGCCGATCCTGAGAGGTGAGGCCGCTCCGCGCACCCCGTCGGGGACATGTACGCGAACGAGCGCGCCCGTCCGATGACCGTCGAAGAAGACGTCGCCGTACGCGATCTCCGAATCGAGGGCCTCGCCGCCGCCCCCGCAGGCCGACATCGCGAGCAGCAAGCAGGCGGCACGTTGCACGGACATCGAGCGAGAGCTTGCAAGGACGACACCACGGCGAGGACCGGCAATGAGCCGTCGGGCCCCATGGTCGTGAGCCAACTCGGTTGGCTCGACGACATGAGGTTGGCACCGGGCGCGTGGCGAAGCGTCACTCGTTCGGGTCGTACGGGTTCGGCGGAAGCGCTTCGCGGAGGACCGCCGCGGGCACCTGCGACGCCGTCGTGGGCTCGGTCGCGAGCACGGCCTCCACGGCCGATTCTGCGGGGGTCTGCGGCGCTTCCCGTGCGGCGCTCGTGTCGACGCTCACGGTGATGGCGCTCTCGACAGCGTGCGGCGTTCGCTCTGCACCGTTGGCCGCTCCAGGGCTCGGCGCGCCGTGCGGGTGCCTGAAGCCGAGCACGGCGATCGCGAGAGACACCGCGACGACGGCGGCAGGGCCGAGCCAGCGTGCGCGCGAGGGCCTCGAGGGGGCCGTTGCGGGCGCGATCGTCTTCCCAGGAAGCGCGGGCGGGCCGCTGAAGCGCGTATGGAGCTCGTTCGACGGGAGCCACACGTGTGCCTTCGCGGCGCGCGCGCCGGTCGTGGTCGTGGTCGCGGACGCGCGGCTCTTCCTGAGCATCGCGCCGAAGGCGGTGCGCTCGTCGGCGAGCGCGCCCGCGAGCCATGTGCCGAGATCCTCGAGCGAGCCGCCCGGGTTCACCTCGGCGAGATGCGCCTTCAGCGCGTCGCGCATCGCCGCGGCGGTCGCGAAGCGATCGTCGCGCCTCGGCGCCATCGCTCGCATCGCGATCGCGCGGAGCGGGGCAGGGACGTCGGCGCGCTCCGGGAATGCGGGAATGTCACGTGCGATGAGCGCACGCAGGATGGTGAGGTCGTCGACGTCCGCCCACAGTCGCTCGCCCAGGAGCAACTCGCGGAGGAGCACGCCCACCGCGAAGACGTCCGCGCGACGGTCGATGGCGCTGCCTTCGACGTGATCCGGGGACATGTACGGGACGGAGCCCTTGACGACGCCGACGCGCGTGACGGCCGCGGCGCCCTGCCGACCACGGCTCTTGGCGACGCCGAAGTCGATGAGCTTCACGTCGCCGCCCCACGTGAGAAAGACGTTCTGCGGGCTTACGTCGCGATGAACGACGCCGAGCGGCGCACCGTCGTCGTCGGCGAGATCGTGCGCGTGATCGAGCGCGTCGAGCACCGCGACGAGCACCCGGAGGCCGAGGTTCAGCGGCAGGCCGCGGAGGCCGAGCTTGCCGCGGACCTGATGGAGCGAGCCGCCCTCGAGCAGCTCGAGCGCCATGAAGTAGCGACCGCGCGCGCAGCCGACCTCGTTGGTCTGCACGATGTGGCGGTGAGAGAGCCGCGCAGCGAGGCGCGCCTCGTCGAGGAACATCGCCGTGTAGACGGGATCGTCCGAGAGCTCCGGCTTGAGCTCCTTCACGACGACGAGCTTCTCGAACCCGCCGGGGCCGCGCGCCTCCGCGAGGTGAACGATGCCCATGCCGCCACGCGCAAGCTCCGCAACCAGCCGATAGCGTCCTAGGTCCACAGCATGGAGACGCTTGGGGAGCGGAAACGATTCAGGGGCCGGGGCGGCATGGCTTCGATGTAACCGCGGCGAAAGGAAACTTTACGAAGCGTGAAAGGCGCTTCGCGATCGTCGGCCTGCGATGGGATGGGGGGCATCTCCGCCGCGTAGATCCACGATGCCAAGCTCCTTGACGAGCCGCTGCGCGCCGCAAAGAGCAAGGTGCTCAACATCGCCGCGCGCGCGAGCCGCGCGAGCCGCGCGGACAAGGGGGCAGGTCGAGAATGGACGCGCCCCCCCGCCACGGATGGATCACGTGCGACGTGGCATGCCGGCAGTCTCGCCATCCCCAGGCGTGAAAATCGGCGCCGCTGCGGCGCCGTTCGCCGAAGGCGAAGGCGAACACGCCGGACCGGTGGCGAAATGGGGAGGCTCGCGAAGCGAGGGGCGAAGCCCGACTAGAAGAAGTTGCCGATCGTGAATTCGAACACGCTCGACTCTTCGTACGACAGCTTGTTCAGCGGGAAGCCCCACTCGAAGCGCAGCGGGCCGAGCGGCGAGAACCAGCGGATACCGAAGCCCGTCGACCAGCGCAGGAGCCCAAGGCTGCCGCTGTCGAAGCAGGGGCTCACGAGGTCCGAGAACTGGGGCGCCGGCGTGGTCTTGCAGAACTGCTGCTCGAGGTTCCACGTGTTGCCGGCGTCGACGAAGGTGACGCCGCGGATACCGACCTTGTCGATGATCGGGAACTCGAACTCGAGGTTCGAATAGTACTGGAGGTTACCGCCGATGTTCGCGCCGTTCGGGATCGGCGGCGCGTTGACGTCGAGTGACGAGTTGAGCGGCAGGCGCGGGCCGAGCGTGCGAAGGCGATAGCCGCGGACGTCGAGGATGCCGCCGAGGAAGTAGCGCGCGAAGATCGGCACGCCTTGCGTGAGCGGGCTCGTGATGACGCCCATCTTGTTGTTCATCTTGAGGATGAACCCGGAGCCCGGCTGCTCGCCCTGCCCGAAGAGCGGGTAGTAGAAGCGCGCGATGAGCTCGTGGCGGAGGAACTCGAGCTCGCTCCCGAGGGCGCTCGACGCGAGCTCTGTCGATGCCTGCACGTAGATGCCGGACGACGGAAAGAGGCGGTTGTTCCGCGTGTCGTAGGTGATCGCCGGGCGCAGCGAGATCGTTCGACCGGCGCTGAACAGGTTCGCGAGTGGCAGCCGCTGGAACACGCTCACGAAGCCGGACGTCGACCCGAAGAAGGTGTTCACCTGCTGCGTGTCGATCGAGTCGTGCTGCACCGTGCCGGTGACGCCGATGCGGAGCCAGGGCTGGACGAGCGCGTAACCGAACGTGACCGCGGCGCCGAGCGTCTGGCGCGCGAAGTCCGGGAAGACGAGCAGGTTGTCGTAGAGCTCGACCGACGTCGACCAGTCCGAGTTGAGGAAATACGGCTCGAAGAAGCGGATCGAGATGAGCTGCCGGAGACCGGAGACCTGCGCCTGGAGGGCGAGCGACTGCCCGTTGCCGAACAGGTTCGCCTGCTGGATCTGGGCGGTGGCGATGAAGTTCTCGATGCTCGAGAAGCCTGCGCCGACCTGGAACGTGCCGGTGGGCCGCTCCGTGACCTCGAAGTTGATGTTGATCGTCTCGGGCGTCGAGCCCTGCTCGGTCGAGACGTCGACGCGCTCGAAACAGCCGAGGGCGACGATGCGGCGCTTGCTATCCTCGAGCTTCGACTCGGAGAAGAGCTGGCCTTCCTCGATCTCCATCTCGCGACGCAGGACCTTGTCGCGCGTCTTGGTGTTGCCCTTGATCTCGATGCGCTCGACGTGGACGAGCGGTCCGCGGCGGATCGGGACGATGATGTCGACCTCGCGCTTGACGGGGTCGAGCTCGGTCTCGGGCTCGGCCTCCATGTTGGCGAAGCCCGCGTCGCGGTAGAGCGTGCGGACCGCCTGGAGGTCCTTCACGAGCTCGGCGCGGTTGAAGTAGTCGCCGCTCTTGGCGCGAACGAGCTGGCGAAGCGCGCGGCGGCCACCGAGCGGCTCGATCTCTTTGCCGTCGGCGTCGCGCTCGTAGATCTTGAGCTGGCGGATCTTGAAGCGCGGGCCCTCGTGGATGAGGAGCGCAATCTCGATGCCCTCTCGGTCGGGCGTGAGCATGACGCGCGGGGTCCCGACCTGCACGTTCATGTAGCCCTTGTCGTAATAAAGGGCGTTCAGCAGGAGGACGTCGCGCTCGAAGACGTCCTGGCGGTACGGGCCGCCGGAGCCGAACGAGAAGATCGAGCCCTGGCCCGTCTGCATGACGGCGCGGAGGTCATCGTCGGGGACGCCGTAGTTGCCGACGAACGTGATGCGGCGAACGGTGACCGGCGAGTGCTCGGTGATCTTGAATTTGACGATCACCTCGTTGTCGCGCTGAGGTTCGACCGTGCTCTCGACGTCCGCGAGGAAGTAGCCCTTCTCGGCGTAGGCATCCTTGATCTTCTGCACGCTGCGGCGGACAGCCGGCACGCTGAGGATCGTGTTCGCCTTGACCTCGATGGCCTCCTGGAGCTTGTCGTTCTCGATCTCGCTGTTGCCCTCGAACTCGATGGCCTTGATGTTCGGCCGCTCGCGCACGAGGAAGCGGAGGATGACGCCGCGGTCCTCGCGGGTCATGTCGACCTCGACGTCGTCGAGGAAGCCCGAGTCCCAGAGGGCGCGGACGTCGCTCGCGAGGTTGTCGATCTTGAAGCCGTTGCCCGGCTTCTCGCGGAGGTAGCTGACGATGTCGTCCTTCGCGACGCGGCGGTTGCCGCTGATGTCGAGGCGGAGGATCGGCTGGCCCTCGGCCTTCTCGGCCTCGGTCTGCGCGATGTTGATGACGGGCCCGGCAGCCTGCGTCCCGGGCGTGCCCTGCGTGGGGCCGCCGTCGGCGTCGGTGGGCTCCGCGCCTGCGTCGGCGTTGCCATTGGGGGCGCCGCCGTCGGCATTCGTGGCCGCCGGCTTCGCGCCTGCATCGCCGTTCGGAGCGGCGGGCTTCGCGGGGGCGGGCTTCGCGGGGGCGCCGGCGTCCGCGCCCTGCGCAATCGCGCGACTCGCGAAGCCTGCGAGGCCTGCGAAGAGCAGCGCGGCCATCGCGAGCAGCCGGATCACGAGCGCGAAAGGCCGGAGCCGCCCGCTCGATCGGGGCTCACGCGATCGGGCGATGTGCGGAGAAAGCATCGGAGGAAGGCGAAGCGAGGCGTTTCAGTACCCGAGTCACGCCTCGTAGGTCAATCGACCTTGCGCTCCAAGCACGAAAGAATTTCGTCGCGATTTGCGTTGCTTGGGCGACCTCGCTTCGCTTCAAAAGCCGCGGGCGCGCGCTTCCTCGTTCAGTGTCGCCAGGCCTTGCTTCGACGTAACGAGGCCGCGGAGACCGAGCGACTGGAGAAAAGCGAGGAACGGCGCATCTGTGCGCCCTCGTCGTCGACCGAGTGTCGCAGCCTCGATCGCGCCGATGTCGTCCAGCTCGCGGAATGTCACGACCGGGATGCGGTCGGCGTGACGGTCCCATGCGCCGAACGTCGCGCGGATGAATGCGGCCTGCGCCGCCGGATCGCTCCCGCACTGGGGTGCTGTCGGGTATCCGGCCTCGCGGATGACGATCGGCTTGCCCACCGGGAGCGCGGCGAGCAGCCGCTCGAGATCCGACGCGACCTCCGAGGTCGGGCGGGCCTGCGCGGCCGCGTCGACCGGGAGGTACGTGATCCCGACGACGTCTGACGCTGCCCACGCCGGGCCGAGGAGCTCCTTTGCGGCAATCGCCCCGGCGGCGCTCACGACGAACCCCACTTTAACTTTCGGCTGGAGCGCGTGGACGTGGGCTACCGCCCGCGTCACGAACGACGCGAAGGCGGCATGCTTGGCCGCGTCGGTCCCTAGCGGTAAGTCGACGGCGCTTCCCAGGAAGAGGGCCGTGATCTCGGTATCCGGCAGCTGGTCGAGCACGTAGTCCGTCACGCGGCCGTAGCGGGTCGCGAGCTCGACGTCGTCGAACGGGAGCGCAGCGAGCTCGGCGGGGGCGCGCGAGCCGCCGACATCGAGCGCATCGATCGTGAGGGTGGCGCCCATGCGCTCGTCCGGTAGGACCAGGTTCGTGACGTGGACGAGCGGATTGAAGATCTGCGTGGGAGTCGACGCGTCCGTGCCGCCGTCGTCGCTCACGGGCGCGCCGGCGTCGTAGGGGCGCTCCACGTCGTCCCACGCGAACGTGACGTTGGTCGTGCGTGCGCCGGCATCCCGTATGAGCTGCACGTTCTTCTGGAAGTCGACGTCGCCGATCACGACGCTCACGCCGAGGACGCGCGCGCCGCGAGGGACGACCGTGGCCTCCGCGGCGTCGGCGTCGGCACCATCGGCCGTGGCGTCGGCCGGCTGCGCGGCGTCCACGTCGGCGGCGGATGTGGCCGTGTCCGAGCACGCGACGGGCCCGCTCGCGGCGAGCAGCGCCCCGGCGCAACCTCCGAGGCTCGAGAGGAGGAGGACGAGACGGCGCACGGCCTCATCCTAGCCGACCCTATCCCGTCGCGCCGGCTGCCTTCTGCTTGCGCGGCCACCAGATGACCGCGCTCACGACGATCGCGACGGGGAGCGTCATCATCGCCACCTCGACGGCAAAGTGGTCGATCAGCACACCGACGAACGGCTTCGACCAGAGGTCGCCGAGCAGGTGGATGGCGAAGATCGATACGGCCATCGCGCTGGCGCGCAGCTCGGGGGGCACCGCGCGGAGGATGACCGCGTTGATCGGCGACGTCCCGAGGAACAGCGCGAGGATGCAGAAGAAGACGAGCGCGAAGAAGAGCGTCGGCGATGGCGACAGGAAGCAGGCGACCGCGATCGGTGCGCCGATGGCGCTCCCGATCGCGCAGATGCGGAGGAGCCCGCGCACCGTCTCGCGCTCGAGCGCGTCCGGGCCGTGCTCGAGCGCCACCTTCTGTCGCACGTTGTCCGCCCACTTGCCGCCGATGGCGGTAGCGAGCGCGCCGGCAACGACGGTGATCACGCCGAAGCGGAAGTTGGCGACGTTCAGCGCGAGCCCATAGCGCTTGAAGAGGAAGGTCGGCGCCCAGTAGGAGAACGCGCCGATCGCCGCCGTGTATGCGCAGAAGCCGAAGACACCCTGGCGATAGAGGTCGACGCTGAGCAGGCGCTTCAGGTCTCGCTTGATGTCGGCCTTCTCGGTGACGACCTTGCGCGCGGGCTCCGCGATCCACAGACAGAACAGCGCGAACGCGAGCCCCGGACCACCCGCGACGAAGAACGCGTGCCGCCAGCCATATCGGGCCTCGACGAAGCCGCCGACCAGATAGCCGAGCGCGCCGCCGATGGGCGTCGCGGCGTAGAAGTAGGCGAGCGCGCGGCCGCGCTTCTCGGGCGCGGTGATGTCGTCGATGATCGTCGGCGCGAGCGTCGCGTAGCTCGCCTCACCGATGCCGACGAACACGCGCGCGATCACGAGGCCGAGCGCCGTCGTCGCGAGCCCGGACGCGACGGTCGCGGCGCTCCACACGATGACGCCGCCCGCGATGAGCCACTTCCTCGCCATGCGGTCGCCGAGCGAGCCGAAGATCGGCGCCGTCGCGAAGTAGCCGACGAGGAACACCGTCTCGAGCATCCCGCCGAGAAAGTTCGACAGCCCGAGCTCGAGCTGGATCTTCGGGAGGACGGCGGCGAGAACCAGCCGGTCGAGGTAGTTGAAGAGGTTCAGCCCCGTGAGCAGCACGAGGATGGCGCTCGGGCGGCGGATCATCCGCGCCGAACGTACTACGCGAAGCACTACGGGCTACAGCGATTCGACCTCGGCGAGGACGTCCGCGTACTCGTCGATGAGGGCGTGCGGGGGAAGGGCCCGCGCGCGGCCGAGAAGATCGCGGAAGCGTCCGACCTGCGCTTCACGACCGCGCTTGAACATGGCCCACGGGTCGCTCGTCGGTGCAAACGCGCGCGCGCACACGAGGATCGACTGGAAGTTGTCGATCTTGTCGGCGAGCGTGATGGCCTGCGCCTCCCACGGCTTCTGCGAGAAGTGCTCGAGGTAGAGACGCTTTCGCTCCTCCCAGCCCAGCGACTTGTCCTCTTCGCTCACGTGACGGACGAGGTCAGCGACGACACCGCCGAACTTCTCCGTGAGGGCCGCGTGCGTGACGCCGCAGTCCTCCATCACGTCGTGCAGCGCGCCCGCGGCGATGACGGGCTCGGCAAAGCCGTGCCGAGCGAGGATCGTCGCGACGCCCGCGACGTGGCTCACGTAAGGCACTTCCGCGTCCGGATACTTCCGCTTCTGGTCCTTGTGCCAGACCGCCGCCCAGTCGAGAGCGAGCTTCAGGAGCGGCGGCGAGGCCACGCGCTTCAGCGTGCCTTGAGGAACACTTCCGAGCGCGTCGGCGCGCGGCCGGTACGCTCGGACGCCGGCGCGTCGCTGCCGGCGCGAGCGTCGACCTCGTCCGTTCCGCTGCCCTCTCGGTACGCCGGGAGCGACGGCTGACTCGCGCGGCGCTTCTGCTCGATCATCGCTCCGAGAACGGTCTCGACACCCACGTGATCGAGATGGCGAGGCGAGGCGAGCGCCCGCATGGGCCCGGTGTCGTCGGCGTCGTTGAACGGAGGAGGAAGGAGGAGCGTAGCGTCCGCGGTAGGCATTTGGAGCGACCGGGAAGGTACGCGCAGTAGCGCAGTGCGCGATCGCTTTATCCCAATGAAAACGCATTAGAGACGCTGTTGTCACTGCACGATTCCGCCGCGAACGGATGGCGCAAGTGCGTCATCGGAAGGCCTCCAGGGGGCCCCGCGCTTGACACCTGTTCACCTCGAAATTGACTTTCGACAGTCGTCCGTGGTGACTTCCGCGAAGGGTTCGAATCGCACGACGGGGCGCGAGAGCACGTCGGGATTTTGAAGGCGTCAGGTCTTGGCCAGCAAGAAAACACCGAAGACGGGCAGCACGGGCACCACCAAGGGCGGCGGGGCGCGCACGGCGACGCGCGGCTCCAAGAGGAAGGGCTCGGGAGGGGGCGATCAGGTCGACCTCTTCGTCCCGAATCCCGAGGAGGTCGCCCCCCTCGATGAGATCGCGCAGAAGCGATATCTGAACTACGCCCTCTCGGTCATCACGAGCCGAGCTCTGCCGGACGTCCGCGACGGCTTGAAGCCCGTCCAGCGCCGCATCCTCTACGGCATGTGGCAGGAGCGAATCTTCGCCACGGCGAAGCACCGCAAGTGCGCCTCCGTCGTCGGCGACGTCATGGGCCGCTACCACCCGCACGGCGACTCGTCGATCTACGACGCGCTCGTGCGCATGGCGCAGAGCTTCGCGCTCCGCGTGCCGCTCGTCGACGGCTCGGGCAACTTCGGCTCGCTCGACGGCGATCCTGCCGCCGCCATGCGGTACACCGAGTGCCGCCTCACGCCGCTCGCGAACGAGCTGCTCACGAACCTCGACCAGGGCACCGTCCCCTGGCGTCCCAACTACGACGGGACGAAGTCCGAGCCGGTGGTCCTGCCCGGCAAGCTGCCGAACCTCCTCATCAACGGCGCGACGGGCATCGCGGTCGGCATGGCGACCAACATTCCGCCGCACAACCCCGAAGAGGTGTGCGCCGGCGCCATCCGGCTCCTCGACGCGCTCACCGAGGGCAAGGACCTCTCGTCGCGCGAGCTCTGCCGGACCATCAAGGGCCCCGATTTCCCGACGGGCGGCCAGATCGTCTCCACGCCGGAGGAGATCAAGCAGATCTATGACACGGGGCAAGGGAGCCTCAAGGTCCGCGCCACGTGGGAGCCCGGCGAGGCCGCGCGCGCGACGAAGACCATCTTCATCACCAGCATCCCGTACGCGACCAACAAGAGCGTGCTCGTCGAGCGCATCGCCGACGTGGTGCTCGCGCGGAAGATGCCGCTGCTCCTCGACGTGAAGGACGTGTCGACCGACGACGTCCGCATCGAGCTCGAGCTGAAGAAGGAGGCCGACGAGCAGAAGGTGCTCGCGTACCTCTTCAAGAACACGCCGCTCCAGAACACCTTCGCGGTCAACCTGACCTGCCTCGTGCCGACCGAGAACCCGGACGTGGGGCGCCCCGAGCGCCTCGACCTCCGGGCGATGCTCTGGCACTTCCTGCATTTCCGCCTCGACGTCGTCACGAAGCGCCTCCAGCACGAGCTCGCCGAGCTCGCGCGGCGCATGCACATCCTCGACGGCCTCGCGATCGTCTTCGACGCGCTCGACCAGATCCTCAAGATCATCCGCGCCTCGGACGGCAAGGCCGACGCCGCCAAGAAGATCATGGCGCGCTTCAAGCTCGACGAGGAGCAGGTCGACGCCATCCTCGAGCTGCGCCTCTACCGCCTCGCCCGCCTCGAAATCCTGGTCATCCAGGAGGAGCTGGACGCCAAGCGGAAGCGCTCGAACGCCATCAAGAAGCTCCTCGCCGAGAAGGGCTCGAAGGGCATCTGGGGGATCGTCCGCGAGGAGCTGACCGCGCTCGCGGCCGGCTTCGGTCCGGCCGGGAAGCGCCGCACGATCATCGAGACGATCGGCGAGGAGCGCACGTTCTCCGAGGAGGATCTCATCGTCGCCGAGGACAACCACGTCCTCATCACCCGCGACGGCTGGGTGAAGCGGCAGCGCGAGATCAAGGATCCCGCGGCGACGCGGCTCCGCGAGGGCGACGCCGTCCTCGCCGTCGTGGCAGGGTCGACGAAGGCGAGCGTCGTCTTCTTCTCCAACTACGGCACGGCGTACACGAGCCGGATCGTCGACGTGCCGGCCACCACCGGCTACGGCGAGCCCATACAGAAGCTCTTCAAGATGAAGGACGGCGAGTCGATCGTCGCCATGGCCTCGCTCGATCCTCGCCTCACCGGCAAGCTCGCCGGCGACGAGGAGCACTACCCCGAGACGTACGCGCTCGCGGCGAGCAGCGACGGCAACGGCCTCACGTTCGGCCTCGAGGCCTTCCTCGAGCCGAGCACGCGGAGCGGCCGTCGCTATGCACGCCTTGGAGAGAGTGCATCCATCGTCGGCGTCCAGATCGTCAAGGGCGTCGAGACCGTCATCGCCGTCTCGCGCAAGCGCCGAGCGCTCCTCTGCGACGTCGGCGAGGTGAAGTTCCTCGCCGCTGCCGGCAAGGGCGTTCTTCTCATGAAGCTCGCCGAGGACGACGCTCTGCTCGCCATCCTTGCTGCCAACAGCGACCGCGAGACGCTCGTCGTCAAGACGAGCCTCGGCGGTGAGCAGCGCATCAACACGGGGCGCTACAAGAAGACGGGCCGCGGCGGCAAGGGCCACGAGGTCATCTCTCGCGGCGCCTTCACCGAGGTCATCCTCGAGGCTCCGGCTGCGCCGGAACCGCTCGCGACCTGATCCCGCCCGCCACCTGAGAGCTGCACCCCATGGCAACCGAGACCTACACAGCCAAGAACATCCAGGTCCTCGAGGGGCTCGAGCCCGTCCGGAAGCGGCCTGGCATGTACATCGGCGGCGTCAGCAGCGCCGGCCTCCACCATCTCGTGTGGGAGATCGTCGACAACTCCATCGACGAGGCGATGAACGGCCACGCGAAGGAGATCACCGTCACCCTGCACAAGGACGGGTCGAGCATCACCGTGGCCGACGATGGGCGCGGCATCCCCGTCGACAAGCACCCGAAGCACAAGAAGACCGCGCTCGAGATCATCTTCTCGACGCTGCACGCCGGCGGAAAATTCGAGGGCGAGAACTACAAGACCTCGGGCGGTCTCCACGGGGTCGGCGCTTCGGTCGTGAACGCTCTCTCCACGAAGCTCGTCGCGACGGTGAAGCGCGGCGGCGCCGAGTACCAGATGGAGTTCAAGCGCGGCGTCGCGCAGGGCAATCTGAGGAAGATCGGCGCGGCCCGCGGCTCCGGAACCACCGTCTACTTCCAGCCCGATCCCACCATCTTCCCGCGCATCGAATTCGACCCGGCGATCATCCGCGAGCGCCTCGAGATCGCGAGCTTCCTGCATCGCGGCGTGAAGATCCGCTTCATCGACGAGCCGAACAAGAAGGACGAGGTCTTCAAGGCCGAGCAAGGGATCGTCGATTACCTCAAGAAGGTGATCATCGACCGCGGTCACAAGCCGATCCACGAGGCCCCCTTCACACTGGTGAAGGAGAACGGCATGAAGATCGAGTGTGCCTTCCAGTGGACGGAGTCGACCGACGAGCACGTTCGCAGCTACGTCAACGGCATCCCCACGGGCTCCGGCGGCACGCACGAGATCGGCCTCCGTAACGCGGTCGGCAAGGCCGTTCGCAACTACGTCGAGACCCACGAGCTCGCGCCGCGCGGCGTGACACTCACCGGCGAAGACATCCGCGAGGGCTTCGCGTCGATCCTGAGCGTCTACCTCGCCGAGCCGCAATTCCAGGGTCAGACGAAGGACCGCCTCAACAATCCCGAGGTCCAGACCTACGTCGACAACGCGGTGCGCCCCGCGCTCGAGGGCTGGCTCAACTCGAACCGCAGCGTCGCCGAACAGATCATCGCCCGCATCGTGCTTGCCGCTCGCGCTCGCGAGGCATCACGTGCCGCCTCGGCGGCCATCTCGCGCAAGACGGCGACGAGCGGGCGCCTCACGCTCCCCGGCAAGCTGAGTGACTGCTCGAGCAAGCTGAGCGACAAGACCGAGCTGTTCATCGTCGAGGGCGACTCCGCAGGCGGCTCCGCGAAGCAGGGACGCGATCGCGAGCTCCAGGCGGTCCTTCCGCTCCGCGGCAAGGTGCTCAACACCGAGTCCGTGCCGCTCGCCAAGCTGCTCGAAAACAAGGAGCTTGCCGATCTCGTCGTGGCGCTGGGCTGCGGCATCGGCAAGGACTTCGACATCACGCGCCTGCGGTATGCCCGCATCATCCTGCTCGCCGATGCCGATTCCGACGGTCACCACATCACGACGCTGCTGCTGACGTTCTTCTACCGCCACCTCCACGAGCTCATCAAGGCGGGCAAGGTGTTCGTCGGCGTGCCGCCGCTCTATCGCATCGACGTCGCCAAGGAGACACACTGGGCGGCCGACGAGGAGGCCAAGGCGCGCATCCTCAAGAAGGCCGGCAAGGACGAGTCGAAGGCCGACATCACGCGCTTCAAGGGCCTCGGCGAAATGATGCCGAAGGTGCTCTGGGAGACGACGCTGTCGCCGAAGACGCGACGCCTCTTGCGCGTGGAGATCGCCGACGAGCTGCAGACCGACAAGGTCATCAATCAGCTGATGGGCAAGGACCCGGCGGAGCGCTTCCAGTTCATCATGGAGCACGCCGAGGACGCCGCCGACATCGACGTCTGAGCGACCTTCGGGAGCTCGTGCCGTGTGATTCACACGGCCTGAGCGACCTGACGCTGGCAAGCGGCTTGCTCCAACTCGCGGCGGAGGTGGTCATGGAAGCAGCCAGCGCGGGCGGTGGGCAGGAACGACCCGGCTCGCCGAGGACCATCCTCGTGGCCACGGACTTCGACAGCTGCGCGGAGGCCGCGCTGGATCAGGCGCTCGCGCTCGCGAAGCCGCTCCATGCGAAGGTCTACCTCTTCCACGCGTATCAGCTGCCGGTGGCCGCGTTTCCCGGTGGCAAGTTCGCCCCACGGGCCCAGGTCGCGCCGGGCATCGTGGCCTCGGCGCAGGCGTCGCTCGCCGAGGCGGTGGACAAGCGCCGGCGGAGCGGGGCCGCCGCCGAGGTCGATCTCGTTCCGGTGCTCGAGGAGGGCGACCTCCCGAGTGAGGCCGTGCTCGCCGCCGTCGCGAGGCTAGGCGCCGACCTCGTCGTGGTCGGCACGCACGGACGGCACGGCTTCCAGCACGCGCTCCTCGGAAGCGTGGCCGAGTCGCTCGTCCGCGCGTCTCCCGTCCCGGTGCTGACGGTTCACGCGCCCGGTCACTGAGGGCGTCGTGGCTCAGGCCGCGCGCGCCGTGGCAGCCGAGGCCTGACGCCGCTGACCGTCAGGGGCGCGCGGCGGAGACCTTGAAGCGGTACGTCTTGAACGGCGCTACGCCCTTCTCGAAGCGGCGGGCGTACCCGAGCTCGACGGCGTGCGTGCCGGCGGGCAGCGCCGTCTTGAGCGTCCACGTGAGATGACGCTTGCCGGGAGCCCCCGCGGCACTGCTGCTCGAGACGTAGCCCATCTCGGGGGTGCCGAGCGCCGCGGGCGACTTGAGCACGGCCCAGTCGAAGCCCGTCGTCGGATTGGCGTCGAGCGTGGCGACGAGTTGCTGGCCGGGAGCGAGCTCGATCGTCTTGCCGTCGTTGCTCTCGTCGATGTGCACGACGTGGGGTCGGGCCGCGCCGGCCTCCGCCGAGGCGGCGCCCGCCTCCGAGCCTGCAGGGGCCGTCTCGAGCCCGCCGCCGTCTCGGGCCGCCGCGCTCGCCGACGGAGCCGCTGAAGCGACGGCCACCGCGCTCGCGGCGGGAACGGCCGAGGCCGGGGCTGCCGCGCTCGTCGCTGGGTCGGCCGACGCCGTGGCGGGCGCCGAGGCGGTCGCGACCGCGCTCGCCGAGACGGCGACTCCGGCGTCCACCTCGGCCACGATGGCCTTCGGCGAGCCCCTGACGATCACCACGGCCGCACCGATGGCGAGCACTGCGGCCGCCGCTCCGATGAGCAACGGCGTCTTCCGCGCTTCCATCGACGTTACGCGACCGCCGACTTCGGCGTGTTCTTGTCGTCGACCTTGATGCCCTTCGCGGTCTCGCTGACCTTCACGCTGACAAGGCGCGACACACCGGGCTCGCCCATCGTGACGCCGTGCAGGATGTCGACCATCTGCATCGTCTTCTTGATGTGCGTGATGAGGATGAACTGAGACTTGTCGGTCATCTCGCGGATCATGTCGCAGTAGCGACCGACGTTCGCCTCGTCGAGAGGCGCGTCGACCTCGTCGAGGATGCAGAACGGCGACGGCTTGATCTGGAAGATCGCGAAGATGAGCGAGACGGCAGTGAGAGCCTTCTCTCCACCGCTCATGAGCTCGATGCTCGAGAGCTTCTTGCCCGGCGGCTGCGCGACGATGTCGATGCCCGTCTCGAGCATGTCGTTCGGATTGGTGAGCCGGAGCTCGGCGCGACCGCCGCGGAACATCTTCGGGAAGATGGTCTGGAAGCGCTCGTTGACCGCGGCGAACGTCTCCTCGAAGAGCTTCTTGCTCTCGCGGTTCATCTGCATGATGGCGCGCTCGAGGTCGGCGAGCGCCTTGTCGAGGTCGGCCTTCTGCGTCGTGTAGAACACGTAGCGCTTCTCGGCGTCCTCGTGCTCGCGCATCGCGTCCAGGTTGACGCTCCCCATGCGATCGAGGAGGCCCATGAGCTCCTGGATGCGGTCGCGGAGCTCGCCGTCCGGGGCGGGGCGAAGGTGGTAGTCGCCGATGACGCGCGGGAGATCGAGGCCGCGGAACTTCTCGCGGACGCCCGTGAGGAGGTGGTCCATCGAGAGCTGGCGCTCGCGCAGGGCCATCTCGTGCTCGGTGAGCGCGTCACGCGACTCGCTCGCGCGCGTGCGGAGGTCCTTGAGACCCGCCTCGCGATCGGTGAGGTCGGAGCGGAAGGCGTCGAAGACCGTGCGGGCTTCGGCGAGCAGCTCCTGGCCGATGCGAGCGGCCTCGGTCGCGTCGACGAGGAGCTCCTTGTGGCGCATGAGCGTGGCGGCGGTCTCGCCGTACTCGGCGGCGCCGAGCTCGAGCTCCGTGTGGAGCCGCTTGGCGCGTTCGCCGAGCTCGGCCTCGCTGCGCGCGAGGCGCTGGAGCGTCCCCCGTGCGGCGGCGAGCTTCTCGCGAGCGCCGGCAAGGGCGACCTTGCGCTCCATGACGAGCTGCTGCTGGTCGCGGACCTGATCGCGCCACTCGGTGGCGCGGGTCTCGGCGTCGCTGATGCGCGCGGAGACCTCGTCGAGTTCGATGCGTGCCTTGTCGAGGACCTCCTGCGCCGCAGCGCGCTCGGCCTCGGCCTCGGCGATGCTCTTGCGGAGCTCCTCGAGGTCGGCCCCGAGCGCCTCGAGGCGTCGGTTGTGGCCCTCGAGCTCGGACTCCGCGGCGCGGAGGTCCTTCTCGGCATGGACCAGCGCGAGCTCGCTCTGGTGCGCCTGCTGGCGCGCGCGCTCGAGAGCGCCGGTGCACTCGCCGATCTGCGAGCGAAGCGACTGGTGGTGCGCGAGGCGCTCGCTGACGAGCGCGTCGAGGCGCGTGACCTCGATCTGCAGCTCGCGCATCTCGCGAGCCACGTCGAGCATGTGGGCGGCGGCTTCTTCGCCGGTGCCGCCAGAGACGCGACCGTCGGTGTGGAAGACGGTGCCGTCGAGCGTGACGAGCGTGGAGTCCGCGAGGTCGGCACCACGCGAGCCCGGCGCACTTGCTCCGAGCGCGCGGATGCGCATCGCGGCAGCGACGTCGTCGACGACGATGGCGTCACCGACGACGACGCGCACGAGCGCCTCGTCCTCGGGCGCGAAGCGGAGCGTGTCCGCCAGGCGGCCGACGATGCCTTCGATGGCGGCGCGGCCGGCGTCGAGGCGATCGTGGACCCACGGGGCAGGGCGGCCCGCGACGTACGGCGGGTTGCGCGGCACGATGGTCGCGCGGCCCTTGCGTGCGGTGGCGAGGTTCGCGAGCAGCTCGACGCCACGCGTGACGTCGTCGACGATGACGTCCTCGAGGTGCGTTCCGAGGAGGCCGGCGAGGGCTGCCGTCAGCTCGGCGGGGGCCTCGATGCGGTCCGCGAGGAGCCCCGCGAGGCTCTTGTCCTTCGTCTCGACGAGCGCCTTTGCGCCTGCGCCGACGCCCTCGCGACGCGAGTGCATCTCGGTGAGCGCGTGGAGGCGTGAGCGCTTCTTGGAAGCCTCGGCCTTCGCCTCCTCGAGTGAGTGCTCGCTCAGCGAGATCGCCTTGCGGAGCTCGGAGAGGCGCTCCTCGAGCTCGGTGCGCTCCTCGGCGGTCGTGACCTTGCCGTTGCGAAGGTCGTCGATCGCGAGCGCGAGCTGCTCGGTACGTGCGCGCAGCTCGAGGACGTTGCCCTCGCGCTCCTCGCGCTCGGCCGACTGCTTCTCCTCGCGGAGAATCATGTCCTGCTTGCGGCGATCGAAGCCCTGGAGCCTCGCCTCGGAGCTGGCGATCTCCGCGTGCGCGCGGCTCATCGCCTGGCGCAGCTCGACGAGCCCCTGCTCGGCGGCCTGACTCTCCGATGCGAGCTCGGCGAGGCGTGACTCCTGGGTGGCGGCCGCGTTGGCCTCGCCGTTCTCGCCGTCCTCGAGGATGGCGACGTCGGCGGCGACGGTCTCGCGCTCACCGGCGAGCACGGCGCCCTGCTCCTCGATCTCGCGGAGCTCCGTCTCGGCCTGCGCCTCACGGCGGCGCAGCGCTTCGATACGATCCTTGGCGCGCTCGATCGAGGCCTCCTCGGAGCGGACCTCGTTGTCGGCGGCGAACGCGGCCGCGTTGGCCTGCTCGAGCGCCTCCTCGGCGTTGTGGGCCTCGAGGCGTGCGGTCTCGAGCTCGGTCTCGCGTGCGGCGAGGCTCGACTTCGCGTCGTCGGCCTCGAGGGTCAGGCGATCGACCTCGCTCTGCTCGAGCACGATCCAGCCGCGGAGCTCGAGGAACTTGTGCGAAGCGTCGTGGAGCTGGAGGTCCTCGAGCTCACCGCGATAGGAGATGTAGCGCTCGGCCTTGGCGGCCTGGCGCTTGAGGGAGCCGAGGTTGCGCTCGATCTCCGCGACGATGTCGCCGACGCGCAGCAGGTTCTGCTGCGTCATCTCCATCTTGCGCTCGGCCTGCTTCTTCCGGCTCTTGAACTTGGTGATGCCGGCGGCCTCCTCGATGAGGAGGCGGCGGTCTTCCGGCTTCGCGCTGACGATGAGGCCGATCTTGCCCTGCTCGACGATCGAGTAGGCCTTCGTGCCGATGCCCGTTCCGAGGAAGAGATCGGTGATGTCCTTCAACCGCACCGGCGTCTTGTTGATCAGGTACTCGCTGTCGCCGTTGCGATGGAGCCGACGCGTGACCGCGATGTCGGTGTAGTCCTTGTATTCGAGGGGGACGTCCGTCGGGTCGTCGTTCTCGAACGTGAGCGTGACCTCGGCGAAGTCGGCCGGCGATCGCGACTCGGACCCGCTGAAGATGACGTCCTCCATGCTGCGGCCGCGGAGGTGCTTCGCGCTCTGTTCGCCCATCGACCAGCGAATCGCGTCGACGATGTTCGACTTTCCGCAGCCGTTCGGGCCGACGACGCCCATGATCTCGTGGTCGAAATTGACCACGGTCCGGTCGACGAACGACTTGAACCCGCAGAGCTCGAGACGCTTGATCTTCATGGTCCTCGCAAGACTCCAGAGGAGGGATCGGTCGCGTGAGAAGGAATGGGGATATCCTGTGGATAAACCCCGACCCGGCGTACCTCTCGAGGAGGGGCCGCGCTACTCGATCGGCTCGGTCGTGTGACGGTATAGACGAGCGGTGACGTGACGTAGTGTCACTTCACATACGGTCAGTGTTCAGTTGTAGTGCCTGAACGTGCGGCCACGCAAGCGGTTATTGATGTTCAGCGTTTTTTCACGTGAAAAGCGACGCTCGATGACGCATAACCCCCCCACCGGTAATGCCCACCTACGAGTACGTCTGCACGGATTGCGCGAATGAGTGGGAAGAGATCCAGAAGATCTCGGAGCCTGCGCTCGAGGTCTGCCCCAAGTGTGGAAAGTCGACGGCCAAGCGTCAGATCTCTGGGGGAAGTTTCATCCTCAAGGGCGGCGGCTGGTACGCCGACCTCTACTCTTCGTCCCCCAAGAAGGCGGGCGGCGAAGGCGCGTCATCGAGCAGCAGCTCGTCGACGCCGACCGCTCCGGCCGCGCCCGCGAAGAGCGACAGCGGCGGGTCGAGTGGCTCGGGCTCGTCGGGCGGCTCGAGCGGCTCGAGCGGTGGCTCGGGCGGCTCGAGCGGAGGCTCCGGCTCGAGCGGCGGGAGCTCCGGCTCAGGCTCCTCGACCCCGAAGTGAGGCACACGGCGGCAGGACTGTCGCCCGTGCTGCGGTGACGTCGACGCCGAGCTCGTCGGCGAGCCGCACATAGACGAGGTCCATCAGGCGCCCGCGCGGGGGCCTCGCGATGGCGGCGAGGTCGCCGCTCCAGAGCTGCGCCTCCTCCGCGTGGGGTAGCGTCGCGAGCGCGCCCGCGAAGGCCTCCTCGAGCGCTGCCGTGAGCGGACGGCCCGCGAGCCAGCGCTTCACCGCGAGCGCTCCGCGCGCGAGCGCGTGGAAACGCGATTGCGCCGTCATCCACGGGGCGATGCGCGCAGCGTCGCTCTCCGCCGCGGTGAGCTCTGCGATGCGCGTGCGGATCAGCCCGATCGGTAGCTCGTCGATCTCGCGGAGCGCACCGGGGTAGGCCCTCGCGAGATCGGCCATCGCCGGGCGCGGGGGCGGCTCCACGAAACCGGGCTCGGCCGCGGCGCGCTCGTGGAGCTCCCGCAGGCGGAGCATGCGCTCGTACTTGTCGCGGAGCGCACGCAGGTCGGTAACGCGCAACGGTGCTAACCTTTACAAGAACCATGACTGACAAGCGCCGCGAAGTAGAGGACCTCCGTCAGGAGATCAGCAAGGTCGACGCGCAGCTCCTGAGCGCGCTCGAACGCCGCGCGAAGCTGTCGAAGAAGGTGGGCGAGGCGCGAAAATCGCTCGCCTCGCCGATCTCGCTGCCGGAGCGCGCGCAGATCGACGCGATCGTCGCCGGCGCATCCTCGGCCGATCTTCCGCCCGAGGCGCTGCGCGAGATCTTCCGCGAGATCGTGGCGACGTGCTTCTCCCTCGAGACGCCCGTGAAGGTCGCGTTCTGCGGCCTCGACGGCGCGTTCGCCCACGCCGCTGCACGGACTCGCTTCGGCGTCGCCGCCGAATACACGCCGTGTGACACCGTCGCCTCGACGCTCGACGAGGTGACCCGTCAGCGCGCGAGCTACGCGGTCGTTCCGTACGAGACCCGCTCGGACGGCCTCATGCAGGCCACGATCGCTGCGCTCACGTCGAGCGACCTCAAGATCGTCGCGTGCTTCGAGACGAACGTGAACCTCCAGCTCGCGAGCAAGGCGTCCTCGCTCGCGGAGATCGAGAAGGTCTACGCCAGCGCCAAGGACCGCGCGCACTGCCAGCGCTTCCTGGCCGCCGAGATGCCTGGCGCACAGGTGATGGACGTGAAGACGCCCATGGGCGCCTGCCAGCTCGCCGCGGCCGACCCGCGATCGGCCGCGCTCGCGCACGAGTCGATCACCGCGCAGCACGGCCTCGAGACCCTGAAGCGAAACGTGCGGGACGAGGGGGAGGAGCGCGTTCGCTACGCGATCGTCGGCCCGCGACCGTCGAGCCGCACGGGGAGCGATCTGACGGCGATCGTCTTCGCCGTCAGTGACGCGCCCGGCGCGCTCCACGAGGTCCTCAAGCAGTTCGCGGAGCGCGGCGTCAACCTCACGAAGATCCAGTCGCGTCCGACGCCGGGGGAGAGCTGGCAGTACCTGTTCTTCATCGAGGTGCAGGGCCACGCGACCGATCGCCCGATCGTCGGCGCGATCGAGGAGGTTCGCCGGCACTCCAAGTTCTTCAAGGTGCTCGGCTCGTACACCACGTCGTGAACGCGCCCGCGCGGGGCCTCGTGGTAGGTCGTATGGATCACACGACACACGCTCCCGAAGGTCGCGTAGGCTCGCGCCCACCCATGAACGCGCTGCGCTGGTTCGGCTTCTCGCTGCTTCTCTCCTCGACGCTCGCCCTCTCGGGTTGTCCCGGCAAGGACAGCACCGAGGTGAAGTCGCCGACCGCCGAGGCCGGCATGGACGACGCGCTCGCGCTCCTTCCCGGGAGCGCCATCGCCGCGGGTACCATCGACGCGCGCGCGTTTTTCGGTAGCGCCACGTTCGGTGCCGACCTCGCCAAGCTCGTCGAGAAGTACGTCCCGATCGGCGCCGAGGCCGGCTTCCAGGCCTCGCGCGATGTCGATCGCGTCACCTTCGGGAGCTACTCGTACCAGGGCATCGACGTCGCCGCGATCGTCATCGGGCGCTTCGACAGCGCGAAGATCAAGCTCGTCGCGTCGGCGCAGACGCCGACGAAGGGCGGCGGAACGCTGGTCGCCTCGCAGTACGCGGGGCGCGACGTCTACACGGTCAACAACGTCGGGTTCACCCTGCTCTCGGACACGCGTGCGGTCGTCGGCACCGAGCAGGGCATCCGGCGCGTCCTCGAGCGCATCAAGGACAAGCGCGTGAAGCGCGACATCGCCCCGTGGATGATCGCGACGCTCGAGACGCCCGGCGCTGCCCTCGCAGCCGCGGGCGACTTCGCGAGCCAGCCGATCCCCGCCGAGCTCACGCGCCAGATGGCGCCGCAGCTCGTCACCAACCTGAAGGCCGTGCGCGTCGTCGCCACCTTCAAGGACGGCGTGCAGCTCGCCGGGAGCATCACGTACGCCGACGCTGCGGGCGCCGAGGCCTCGGCGGCGGTGCTCAAGCAGTCGATGAGCTACGCGAAGTACCTCGGGGTCTTCGGTATCAAGCTGCAGAACGTCGAGATCAAGGCCGACAAGTCGGACGTGGCCGTCTCGCTCCTCGTCGACGATCAGTCACTCCGCGCCATCCTGGCGACCGTGCCCCAGCTCCTGCCCCAGTGAAGAGGTGAGTCATGTTCTTCCGCCCGCGTAACGACAAGGTCTCGGCGATCGCGACGACGCTCGCTGCTGCGTGCGCCATCGCCCACGTCTCGTTCTTCACGCTGTTCGCGTGGCGCGTCATCGGTCGCGCGGGGATGGGCTCGATCGCTTGGGCGCTGCTCGCGCTCTCGGCGCTGCTCGGTCTCGCCTGCAACGCTGTCGGGTACTACCTGATCAAGAACGGCGGCCGGACACCCGCGCGGAAGTGGGGCTACTGGTCGATCGCGACCTCGACCGGGATCGCCGGCGCGCTGCTCGCGATCGCCGCCGTGACCGCGTGACGACGGCGCACGCATGACGGACCTCGTCGTCCGCCCGCTCGATCGTCCGCTCGTCGGCAGCGTCCCGGTCCCGCCGGACCGGAGCATCGGTCGTCGTGCCCTGGTGCTCGCTGCGGTCTGCGTGGGCGTGTCGAATCTTCGCGGCGTCTCTCCGGCGGACGAGAACATCGCGGTCGCGATGCGTGCTCTCGGCGCAAAGATCGAGGCGTCGGGCCCCGGAGAGCTACGCGTCACGGGCGTCGGGCTCATGGGCCTGCGCGCGCCGACGGCCACGCTCGACTGCGGCGGGTCAGCGACGGTGATGAGCATGCTCGCGGGCCTGCTCGCCGGACAGGACTTCGCCTCTGGGCTCGTCGGCGATCCGTCGCTCACCGCCACGCCGATGATGCGCGTGCTCGGGCCACTGCGTGCACGTGGTGCCGTCATCGAGGGCACGCCCCATCCGAGGCAAGAGGGGGAGGTCCTGCCTCCACTCCTCGTCGGGCCGCTGCCCGAGAGCTCGGAGCTCGGTGCGCTCGAGTACGCGAGCCCGGTGTCGAGCGCCGAGGTCAAGAGCGCCGTCCTTCTCTCCGGGCTCTATGCGCACGGCACGACGTGGTTCAAGGAGCCCGCGCTCTCGCGCGACCACACCGAGCGGTTGCTGCACGCGCTCGGCGTTCCGCTCCGCACCGTCGGCACGATGATCGAGCTCGAGCCCGCCGGATGGGACGGCAAGCTGCCGGCCTTCGACATGGCCATCCCCGGCGACGTCTCCGCGGCGGCCTACGCGCTCGTCGCGGCGCTGCTCCACGAGGGCTCGCGCGTCACCGTCCGGGGTGTCGGCGTCAATCCGACCCGCACGGGGCTCTTCGAGATCGCCCGCCACATGGGCGCCGGCCTCGAGGTGGTCTCGCAGGGCGAGGAGAGCGGCGAGCCCGTTGCTGAGATCACGGCGTGGCATCAGGCGCTGCGTGGCCGCTCGATCTCCGGCGAGATCATCCCGCGGGCGGCGGGTGAGCTCGCGCTCGCGTGCGCGCTCGGCGCGCGTGCGGTCGGGAGGACGACCATCCGCGACGTGGAGGAGAGCGCGCGCCTCGCGACGATGGCGGGCGTGCTCCACGCGTTCGGAGTCACGTGCGAGGAGCTGCCGGACGGCCTCGTGATCGAGGGAAGGGAAGCCCCCCTCGAGCCTGCTCGCATCGAGAGCCGCGGCGACCCTCGCACCGCGATGACGGCCGCTGTCCTCGCGCTCGGCGGCCGAGGCCCGAGCACCATCGTCGACTGCGACTGCATCGGCTCGAGCTTCCCGCGCTTCGTCGGCACGCTCCGCGCGCTCGGCGCCCGCATCGACGCCGTCTGAGGCGACCCGGGTGGGCACCACCCGGCGAGGAGCCCATCTTCTCCAGGGAGACGGCCCTCCCGGTCCGTGGTAAATCCCGTTCGTGACCCGTACGCGCCCCATCGTCGCGATCGACGGCCCTGCCGGAGCCGGCAAGAGCACCGTCGCCCGCCGTCTCGCCGATGCGCTCGGATACGTCCTCGTCGACACCGGTGCGATGTATCGCGCCGTGGCGCTCGTCGCGAAGCGCCAGGGCGTCGCGTGGAGCGACGGCGCAGCCCTCGGTGAGCTCGCGCGCGGCCTCGTCGCGAAGAGCGCACTCTCCTTCGAACGCGATCCCGGTCTCGGCGTCCGCGTGAAGCTCGTGCGACCTCCGGCCGAGGGCGGCTCGCGCGAGGACATCTCCGAGGCGATTCGCATGCCCGACATCGCCCAGGGCGCGAGCACCGTCTCGGCTCACGGCGACGTGCGCAGCGTACTGCTCGAGCTCCAGCGGCAAGCGGGCCAAGGCGGGGGCGTCGTCCTCGAGGGGCGCGACATCGGCACCGTCGTGTTCCCCCAGGCCGAGGTGAAGTTCTTCCTCACGGCGAGCGCGGAGGTCCGCGCGCGCCGCCGCCATTCCGAGCTCGTCGCCAAGGGCCAGACCGTCACGTTCGAGGAGACGCTCGCCGACGTGAAGCAGCGCGACGCGCAGGACGAGGGGCGCGCCGTCGCTCCGCTGAAGAAGGCGGAGGGCGCGGTGCTCGTCGACTCGACCGAGCTCACCTTCGAGCAGACTGTGGCGCAGATGCTCGATCACGTGCACCGAGTCACCTCGGCATGAGCCCGCGTCGCTCGCGCTTCCTCCGCGCGGTGACGGTTCTGGCGCTCCTGTCGTGTGCGGCGCTCGTCACGTCGTGTGGGCCCGGCGAGGAGCCTCGAGCCGCGCGACGTGAGCTTGCCCCGCAGTGGCAGGACGTCTTCGACGGGACGCCCGAGCTCTACGTGGTGGTCCGCCCGCAGCGGATCAAGCGCGACGCGATCTACGGAACGTTCTTCAAGAACGTGCTCCGCATGGCGCAGGCGAAGACGCCGATGCGCGGAGCGACCACCCTCGAGGCGCTCGAGGGCTGCGAGGAGATCATCGTCGGCATCCGAAGGGACGGCACAGGCGAGGACTCCGCCCTCGTGTTCCGTGGCGTCCCGGCGAGCCTCGATCCGCAGAAGATGACCGACGCGGCCGGGCACCCCGTCCTCCGCCTCGTCGACGCACGCGCGAAGGTCCCCGAGTACCAGTGGGTCGACCGGCAGAGCACGAGCCAGGGCTCGCTCTTCATCCTGCCCGACCGCACGTGGGTCGGCGCGCTGGGCGAGGCTCGCGCGCGTGCGCGTCAGGCGTTCGCGTCGCCGTTCGGGCGTCCCGTCCCGAAGATCGATCCGGAGGCGCTCGCCAGCGTCCGCCTCGACGCCGCGACGTTTCTCCAGAGCGCGCGGTTCTCGAACAGCCAGATGATCGGCCCGCTCACGCGAAAGCTGAATGCGGTCACGCTCGCACTGAAGCCGGGCAAGGGCGGCGTCGTCGCGACGCTCCAGTACGCGAACGAGGACTCGAGCGCGTGGGCGGAGACGCACGCCAAGCGCATCCTCGAGGAGATCGCGAAGCAGGAGCCCTCAGCCACAGGGCAGCCGCGGCGCGGAGCCCCTGCGCTCGACTGGCTGAAGACCGCGAAGGTCGGCCACGAGGGCAATGCGCTCACGGTGCAGCTCGCGATTCCGGCGCGCCTCCTCGAGGACCTGCCGAACGCCTCCGGTAGCGATCTGGCCCTCTGAATCGACTCGCCTGAGCTGCGCGCCTGACCTCGCCGGCCGGAAAGGCCCGGGTTCAACGTGGCCAAGCGCGGCCGCTGGCCTTTGACACCCCGAAAACCCTGGGGTAAACCGGCCTACCCCATAAAAGGGGAGAAAGGCGCCCTACGCTCAATCAGAGCGAGGGCGAAACGAGGCTGATCTACTGAAACATGTCTACTGAAACCGTAACTGAGAGCGGGGGAATGGATTCCTTCGCGGCCCTCTTCGAAGCCAGCATCACCGACGCAACGCGCGGCGAGTTCGGCAAAGAGGGAGAGATCGTCAAGGGCATCGTCGTCGTCGTCCAGCGCGACAATGTCATCATCGACATCGGCGGCAAGAGCGAGGGAATGATCTCCCTCAGCGAGTTCCACGATGCGGCCGGTCAGGTCACCGTCAAGGCGGGTGACGAGATCGACGTCTACATCGAGAGCCGCGAGAACGACGACGGTCTGGTCACGCTTTCCAAGGAGAAGGCGGACAAGATGAAGGTCTGGGATGAGATCTCCGGAGCGTGCGAACGCGACGAGCTCATCGAAGGCACCATCTCTCAGCGCGTGAAGGGCGGGCTCTCCGTCACCATCAAGGGTGGCGTGAAGGCGTTCCTGCCGGGTTCGCAGGTCGACCTGCGGCCGATCCGCAACTTGGACAAGCTGATCGGGCAGACCTACCAATTCAAGGTCATCAAGTTCAACAAGAAGCGCGGCAACATCGTCCTGTCGCGCCGCGTGCTCCTCGAGAAGGAGCGCGACGAGCAGAAGACCAAGACCCTCGAGACTCTCGAGGAGGGCAAGGTCGTCAAGGGCGTCATCAAGAACATCACCGAGTACGGTGCGTTCGTGGATCTCGGCGGCATCGACGGCCTCCTCCACATCACGGACATGTCCTGGGGACGCGTCAACCACCCTGAGGAGCTCTTCAAGGTCGGCGACGAGGTCACCGTCAAGGTCCTCAAGTACAACCCCGAGACCGAGCGCGTCTCTCTCGGCCTCAAGCAGACCCAGGAAGATCCCTGGAGCCACGCCGAAGAGGCGTTCCCGCCGGCCAAGAAGGTCCACGGCAAGGTCATGTCGATCACCGACTACGGCGCCTTCGTGGAGCTGGAGCCGGGTGTCGAAGGCCTCATCCACGTCAGCGAGATGAGCTGGACCAAGAAGGTCAAGCACCCGTCGAAGCTGCTGGAAGTCGGTCAGGAGATCGATTGCCAGGTCCTCGAGGTCGACGCGAAGGCCAAGCGCATCTCGCTCGGTCTCAAGCAGCTCGAGCCCGATCCCTGGACGCTCTTCACCGAGAAGTACTCTCCCGGTGACAAGATCGGCGGCAAGGTCCGCAGCATCACGGACTACGGCGTCTTCATCGGCATCGAAGAAGGCGTGGACGGCATGGTCCACAAGAGCGACCTGTCGTGGACGGCCAAGGTCAACAACCCGGCCGACCTCCACCACAAGGGCGACGACGTCGAAGCGATCATCCTCTCGATCAACCACGACGAGAAGAAGGTCTCCCTCGGCATCAAGCAGCTCTTCGACGATCCCTGGCCGAACATCTTCAACGAGTTCCC
>Ga0105047_10000062_pt1 | contig 140545 bp, 135 predicted proteins | sample MAT04_FD_78384 | JGI IMG/M metagenome (GOLD analysis project Ga0105047, IMG submission 78384) | Freshwater microbial communities from Lake Fryxell liftoff mats and glacier meltwater in Antarctica - MAT-04 (megahit assembly) | ecosystem: Environmental > Aquatic > Freshwater > Ice > Liftoff...
AACAGTGAAGCTGACACCTACATCATCGAGGTCTCCCCCTAGTAGGCCGATATGCTGCGATCAGACGCCGATGCGCCCAAACCGCCCGCATATCCCTTCATTGAATAACAGTTTCAAAGAGCGGGGACACAAAACATGCAGCACACCAGAACCTCTGGCGTATCTGCCGTCTTGCCTCCAGATTGTTTTCGCTACGATCTTCGTCGCGGCTTCCCAAGCTTCCGTTCCGCGTTTCCGCGCCCCATCTGCTTCGGTGAGGGGGTGTTTACGTCTCTGTCATGTTCGCCGCAAGCGGAAAATGCAGCCGGACTTCGCTTTTTTCCGGATCCCCTGACGAACGCCTGCGTTTGCAGCGATTTATGTAAACAGACACCTGCCCCAAGGCAGCGCGAAAGCCGCAATTCTTCTCTTCAGGACGCAAATCCCGGCCCGTGATGCGTGATCCGCCCCCCGGCAATGGTCATGGCGATTCCCGTCCGGCCCAGAGACTCTGCCGCAACGGCCTCCACGTTGCCGTCGATGAGCACGAGGTCAGCTGCCAGACCCGGAACGATGCGCCCCGTCAGCCCCTCCATATGTGCGGCCCAGGCCCCACCCGACGTATAGGCGCGCAGGGACTCCATCAGGCCCAGCCTCTCGTCTTTGCAAGCGTCATCGAAGGGCACGCGCGTCAGTGCCGCCTGCAGGCCCCGCATGACGCTCACATCTGTCACCGGCCAGTCCGAGGCATAGGCCAGCGGCGCGCCTGCATCCACCAGCGTGCGCCAGACATAAGCGTCCCGCCAGCGGTGGCGATGGTAGACGGTCGTCATGCAATCCAGCGTACAGTCCATCGCCCCGGGGACATGCGGCGGCTGAAGGCTCGCCACCACACCCAGAGGGCCAAGTCGCGGCACATCGGCGGGGTCGATCAGCTCGATGTGCTCGATCCGGTGGCGCAGATCGCGCAGGCCATTGGCCCGCCCCGCCGCCTCATACCCGTCAAGCGTTACTCGCACCGCACCATCGCCGATTGCATGTACGGCGATTTGCAATCCCCGCCGGTCGATCTCGGTGCACAACGACTTGAACCGTTCCGGCTCGAACAAGGGGGCCCCACGGTGACCTGGGGTGCCCGGATAGTCTTGCAAGTTGAAGGCGGTGCGGCTGTCCGCCACCCCGTCCATGAACATCTTCACGAACCCCGCACGCACCCATTCGGATTTGAACTCCTCCGCCATCGCCGAGGCGCGGTCAAGGGCGTGCAGACCCATGTGAGGCTTGAAGTGGAAGGGCACCTTGACCCTTGCGGTCAGCCGCCCCTCGGTCTCCAGCTCTTGCAGCAACACGCAGGTGTAGCGATTGCCGTCCATGTTCACCATCGAAGTGATGCCATGCGCCGCGCAATGGGCAAGGCCGCGCAGAAGGTGCACCTTGTCGGCCTCCCGCTCTGCCGCGGAGGGGGCGGGGTCGGGCTCTTCCCCCGTCGCGATGCCGAGGTTCAGCCGTTTCAGCCCGGCCAGTGCGATGATGGGGGCAAACGCCTCGAACTCGCGCAACTCTCCCATCGCGGTGCCATCGGGCGCCATCACCACCTCATGGCCAAATGGCATTGGGGCGCCGTGCAAGAGGCCGGTAGCGACAAGCGCTGCCGTATTGGTCCAGACGGTGTGGTGATCTGCAGCCGTCATCGCGATGGGACGCCCGGGCAGCACCTCGTCCAGCCGTTGCCGCGTTGTAGGGCCGCCAAGCAGCTCATAGCCCGCGCCCTGCGCCATCAGCAATGGAAGACCCGGGTTCGCCTCGGCATGGCGCCGGAACGCCGCCTGCACCGCGTCAAAGCCGGTGATCCCGCCCAGCTGGAGCTGCGGCAGCTCTGATCCGCCCAGACCCAGGTGCAGGTGGCTTTCGATGAACCCCGGCAGCAGCGTACGCCCGCCCGCCCGGATGATCCGGCAGCCGGGGGCTGCGAGGTCCATCACCTCCGCCCCCCCAACGGCCAGAATGCGCCCTCCTGCCAGGGCCACGCACCCTGCGCGCGGTCGCGCGGGGTCCATGGTCAGCACCTTCGCGCCGGTCACGATCATGTCAGCCTGCATTTAGGCCCCCTCTTATTGTCCGTCACTCTTGTGCCAGGCTTCCGGTCAATCCTCTGCCACAGCTTCTGCCACGCTTTCTGCCATCACGCACAAAAGCTCGAACATCAGGCTTGCACCAAGCCAGGCCGTCCCGCCGGTGGCATCAAAGGGAGGCGACACCTCGACAAGGTCTGCCCCGACCACATCCAGCCCCCGCAGGGCCCGGACGACCTCCAGCGCCTGCCAGCTATTCGGGCCACCCACCTCGGGCGTGCCGGTACCGGGCGCAAAGGTCGGGTCCACGAAGTCGATGTCATAGGTGATGTAGGTCGCGCGAACCCCCACGATCTCCCGCGCTTCGGTCATCACATCCTGAACGCCGCGGGCATGGAATTCGCCCATGGGAATGATGCGAATGCCATTGGCCGCCGCGAAATCCCAGTCCTCACGCCCATAGGCCGTGCCGCGCACCCCGATGATCACATAGCGCTTGGGGTCCAGCACCCCATCCTCCACCGCCCGCCGGAAAGGCGTGCCATGCGTATAACGCGCAGTGCCGAAATAGACGTCGTTAAGGTCGGTATGGCTGTCAAACTGGATCATCCCCAAGGGGCGCCGCGCACCAAGCGCACGCAGAATGGGCAGCGTGCACAGATGATCGCCCCCCGCCGTCAGCGGCAGGACCGCCGCCGCGCGCACGCGGTTGTAAAACGTCTCCATACGCGCGAGGCTGTCCATCAGATCGCCCGGGTTCGGCGCCACATCCCCCAGATCGGCGCAGCGTGCGAGCGTGAAAGGCGCGACCCAGGTGGCCCCGTTCTGCGCCCGGATCATGGTCGAGGCATCGCGCAGCTGCCGAGGCCCATGGCGCGGGCCGGACCGGTTCGTGGTGCCCCCGTCCCAGGGCGCGCCGATCAGCCCGATCTCCACCTGGTTGAAGCGGGGATGGTCCATCGGCACATGCGGCAGGCGCATGAAGGTCGGCACGCCGGCGAATCGCGGCAGATCCAGCCCGGAAACCGGCTTGAAAAATGCATCCGTCTTGCCTTCTGACATATCTGATCCTTCCCCTGCAGTCTGCCCCAACTCTCCTTCGCAGCGAATCCGCCTGCTTTCCAGCCCCCTTGAACGCCGGAGCTGATGTGCGATTTCCGCCGGTCTGCGCCGCAGCGCTTGACCGCGAGCCTCGCTTCCCCCCTTATCGCTGTCAAGAATTCAGGGAAGCAACCCATGTTCAACAAGACTGCCGATCCGACCTCTGCCCCCACCCCTCCGGCTCCGCGCCCGGGCACGCCTCCCGCAGGCAATGCCGCACGCTCGGTACTGGCGGCCGACCTGCGCATCACCGGGGAAATAACTTCCTCCGGCGCCATCGACCTGCTCGGCCAGATTGATGGCACGCTTGCCGCCCGCTCGCTTGTGGTCGGCACCGAAGGTCGTTTCACCGGCACTGTCACCGCAGACACAGTTGAGGTGAAGGGCCGTCTGGATGGTAAGGTCACGTCGGACGCCTTCACGATGCGCGCTTCGGCTCAGGTCACCGCGGATGTGGTCTACCAGACCGTTATCATCGAAAGCGGCGCCACCATCGAAGGCAGCTTCGCGCGCGGGCAATCGAAGGCCTGATCAGGCGAAGGCGCTTCGCCCCGGCAGAATGGCGCCCCGTTCAGCGGGGCGTTTTCCGTTTTCTCAAAGGCAGGTCGGCCTCCGGGATCAACGCACTTTCAGCGTCGCGAGCCCGATCATCGCGAGAATAAGGCTGATAATCCAGAACCGGATGACAATCTGCGGCTCGGCCCAGCCCTTCTTTTCAAAATGGTGGTGGATGGGCGCCATCAGAAATACCCGCTTGCCGGTGCGCTTGAAGTAAAGCACCTGGATGATCACCGACAGCGCCTCGACCACGAACAACCCGCCTACGATGGCCAGAACGATCTCATGCTTGGTGCAAACCGCAATCGCACCCAGAGCGCCGCCGAGGGCGAGAGAGCCGGTATCGCCCATGAACACCGCCGCTGGCGGCGCGTTGTACCACAAAAACCCAAGTCCCCCGCCGAACAGGGCCGCGGCAAAGACAAGCAATTCCCCTGTGCCCGGAACGAAATGGACGCCGAGATACTCTGCGAAGTTGAAGTTACCCACCACATAGGCAATCACTCCGAGCGTGCCGCCCGCGATCATCACCGGCATGATGGCAAGGCCGTCGAGCCCGTCGGTCAGGTTCACGGCATTGGCCGCTCCGACGATCACGATCATGCCGAAGGGCAGGAAGAACCACCCCAGGTTCAGCAGCACATTCTTCAAGAAAGGTACCGCCAGCTGGTTTTGCAGCGCATCAGGATGAAAACTTGTTGCTGCATAGGTGGCCAGCAGCGCAATCGCCAGCCCGGTCAAAAAGCGTATCCGCGACGAGACGCCCTTCGTCGTCTGTTTCGTCACCTTGGCGTAATCGTCGGCAAAGCCGATCAGCCCGAAGGCCAGTGTCACCAAAATCACGATCCAGACATAAGGAATATCCAGCCGCGCCCATAAAAGGGTCGAGACGATCAGCGACGACAGGATCAGCAGGCCCCCCATCGTCGGTGTTCCGGCCTTGACGAAATGGGTGGCCGGGCCATCGTCGCGGATAGGCTGCCCCTTGCCCTGCATGCGGCGCAGCATGTTGATCAACGGCTGCCCAAACAGAAAGCCAAAGATCAGCGCAGTGGCGAAAGCACCGCCCGCACGAAAGGTGATGTAGCGAAAGAGGTTAAAGAAGTCCCCTCCGTCCGAAAGCCCGGTCAGCCAAAAGAGCATCTACTCGGTCCCTTCCTGTCGCGCGTCGCCCCGCCCCATTTTGCGCAGGGCGTCAACGATGAGGCTGACTTTTGACCCTTTGGACCCCTTCACCAGAACGATATCGCCCGCATCCACCAAATGACGCGCCCGAGGCACCAGCTCGGCCGCTGTTTCCACCCATTCCCCGCGCTGGCCGCGTGGCAGGGCCTGCCACAGCGCCTTCATCCGAGGACCTACGCAATGAATCAGGTCAATGGCCTCCAGTCCCGGATGACGGGCAATGGCAGCGTGAAGCTGTCCTTCCGTAGGGCCAAGCTCCAGCATGTCACCGAGTACCGCAATGCGCCGCCCCGCCCCGACGCGGCCCACACCGTCCTGCGGCTTTGTGGCGATCAGCACATCAAGGCTTGCGGCCATCGAGGCGGGATTGGCGTTGAAGGCATCGTCGAAGAGGTCAAAATCCGTCTCTTCCACCAGATCGAGGCGGATGCGTTGTCGCGTGCCACGCCCGGGCGGTGGCTGCCACTCGCCAATGTCACAACTTGCAATGGCAGGGTCCAGTCCGAGCACATCGGCCACGGCCAGCGCGGCCAGCGCATTCAAGGCGAAATGCCGGCCCGGAGAGCGGACCTTGAACAGCACGGGGCCCGTGGGACGCGCCGCCTGCACCACCGTCACCGCATCGCCAAGGCTGGCAGATATCAGGCGATAATCGCAATTTGCATCGACCCCGAACATCAGCACGCGCGCTCCGACCGCCGCGGCCTTTGCAGTCAATATCGGCGTGACTGCCAGCCCCTGCGGCAAGATCGCAGTACCGCCTGAGACAAGACCCTCCAAGATCGCCGCCTTCTCCTCGGCGATGCCTGCAATGCTCTCGAAGGCCTCCAGATGCGCCGCAGCGACCGTTGTGATCAGGGCGACATCGAGGCCCGACATCCGGGCAAGGGGCGCAATCTCGCCGGGGTGATTCATCCCGATCTCGATCACCGCGTAGTCCGTCTCCACCGGCATCCGCGCCAGCGTCAACGGCACGCCCCAATGGTTGTTGTAGCTCGCCTCCGAGGCATGCACCCGGCCCTGACGGCCGAGAACCACGCGCAACATCTCTTTGGTTGAGGTTTTGCCAACCGATCCCGTCACCCCCACAACGCGCGCGCGCGTCCGGGCTCGGGCAAGGCGGGCCAGCGCCTCCAGCGCAGGCAACACCTCGGGCACGATCAGCAGCGGCGCGTCCGGCGCCACCGCATCGGGCCTGCGCGCAACCATCGCTGCCGCCGCTCCCTTGGCCAAGGCCGCCATCACGAAGCCATGTCCGTCGCGCACATCGGTCAGGGCCACGAACAGATCGCCCGGGTGCAGAGTGCGGGTGTCGATCGACACGCCCTTGGCAACCCAGGGCGTCGTGCTGATGCCGCCCGTGGCCATCGCCGCATCCTCGGAGGTCCACAGCATCAGATCACCCCATCCAGCGCTGCCACCGCTATGCTTGCCTGTTCCACATCGTCAAATGGGTAAATGTCACCATTAATCACCTGCCCCGTCTCGTGCCCCTTGCCCGCAACCAAGAGCGCATCCCCGGGTTGCAGCGCGTCCACCGCCCGCAAGATCGCCTCGGCCCGGTCGCCGACCTCGGTTGCCCCGGTGCAAGCCGCCACAATCGCGGCGCGGATCGCCGCGGGGTTTTCCGATCGCGGGTTGTCATCGGTCACAAAAACGACGTCGGCATGCGCCGCCGCCGCTGCCCCCATCAGTGGTCGCTTGGTGCGGTCGCGGTCACCGCCCGCGCCGAAGGCGATGATCAGCCGCCCCATCACATGCGGGCGAAGCGCCTGCAAGGCCGTCGCGATCGCATCGGGCGTATGGGCGTAATCGACGAAAACCGCCGCCTTATTGGCCCGCGTCGCCGCAAGTTGCATCCGCCCGCGCACACCCTGCAACCGCGGCAGGGTAGCGAAAACGGCATCTGCGCGCTCCCCCGCAGCTATCACAAGCGCCGCGGCCACGGCTGCATTCTCGGCCTGAAAGCCCCCGACAAGGCCAAGACGCACTTGCCTTGGCCGGCCCTTCCAGGAATAGCGCACCTCTTGCCCGGTCGCATCGAACCTCTGGCCAAGGATGGCGAGGTCACAGCCCGGTTCACGCCCGACGGTGAGGGTCGGCAAACCACGGGCAAGGGCCAGGGCCAGCATCTGCGGCCCCATCGCGCCGTTCACGTTTATGACGGCCGTTGCGTCGTCGGGAAGCAACCGGATGAACAGCGCGGCTTTTGCCGCAAAATACGCGTCCATCGTGCCATGATAATCTAGGTGATCCTGCGTTAGGTTAGTGAATCCCGCAGCGCTCAGCCGCACGCCGTCCAGCCTGCGCTGGTCCAGCCCATGTGAAGATGCCTCCATTGCCGCATGGGTGACACCGGCCCCGGCCGCTTGTGACAGCATCCCGTGCAGGGTGATCGGGTCCGGCGTCGTGTGGGCGGACGTCGCTGCCCAAACGCCCTCAACCCCCGTGGTGCCGATGTTGATGGCGGCGTGGCCCAGCTCGACCCAGATCTGGCGGGCGAATGTTGCAACCGAGGTCTTGCCATTGGTCCCCGTCACCGCGACCATCGTGCCCGGCTGCGCACCAAACCACAGGGCCGCGGCGCGGGCCAGCGCCTCGCGCGCATCCTCGGCTACGATCAGGGCGGCGGGGCTGGACTGCAGCACCTGCGCCGCAATCCGCGCGCCCGCGGCATCGGTCAGGATGGCCACGGCGCCCTTCTCCAGCGCCGCGCCGATAAATTCCGCCCCATGCACTATCGCCCCCGGCAGCGCGGCAAACAGCATCCCCGGCTTCACCGCGCGGCTGTCAACCGTAAGGCCGCCGAGCGCCGGATTGCGCTCGCTCCGCGCCGTCAGACCAAGGTCAGATACCGTCTTTTCCCGATGTCCCATCCCTGCCCCCGGCCCGTTCCGGCCTGCTCATTCACTGCTGGCGGTAGTTATCGCATTTAGTGCCGAAGGTTCAACCTGCGGTCTCAGCCCCAAAAGCGGTGCAATCCGCCGGGTGATCTCGGCAGAGACGGGAACCGAGGTCCAGCCCGCCGTGCGGCGCGGCTCGGGTCCGGAGGTTTCTACCGGCTCATCCAGGGTCACGATCAGCACGTATTTAGGGTCATTGGCGGGAAACATCGACGCAAAGGTGTTGATCACCTTGTCTTGATAATAGCCCCCGGTTTTCTTGGGCTTGTCAGCCGTGCCGGTCTTGCCTGCGACAAGGTAGCCTTTCACCTCGGCAAGGCTTGCGGTGCCATGCGTCACCACCTCCCGCAGCATGCTGATCGAAGCGCGGGCGACCTTTTCGCTCATCACCCGGGTCCCAGAGACGGGGCCATTCACTTTCAGCAGCGTCGGCTTCAGCAAGACCCCGCCATTGGCGATCGCCGCATAGGCTGCGGCCAGATGCAGCGGGCTGGCCGACATTCCATGTCCGTAGGACGTGGTGATTGTCACGATCTCGGGCCATTTCTTCGGGATCAGCGGCTTTGCCCCTGGTGCCTCAACCAACTCCACCGGGGTCGGTTCGAAAAAGCCCAGGGATTTCAGGAATGCCTGCTGGCGCAAGGGGCCGATCATCAGCGCGATGCTCGCCGTGCCCACGTTTGATGATTTCACGATCACGTCGGTGACCGAAAGCAGCGGGCCATAATTCTTGCCCTGGAATTCCTTGATCCGGTACTTGCCCCATTTCATCGGGGCATTTGCGTCGACAAGCGTTGCTGGCCCCATCAGCCCCAGCTCCATCGCCTGCGCCACTGCGAAGATCTTGAAGGTGGAGCCCAGCTCGTATACCCCCTGCACTGCCCGATTGAACAACGGGCTGTCCCCCGGCTCGGCATCCTTGGGCAGGATCGGGTTCGGCCGGTCGTTCGGATCGAAGGTCGGCAGTGACGCGAGGCTCAGAATCTCGCCCGTATGCACATCCATCAGGATTGCCGCACCCGCCTTGGCGTTCATCATCACGATGCCTGCCGCCAGCACTTCCTCGATCGTGGCCTGGATCGACAGGTCGATTGACAGCTGCAGCGGCTTGCCGCCCTGCGCCGGGTCCCGCAGCCGCGCGTCCATCGCCTTCTCGATCCCCGCGGTCCCGATCACCTCGGCCGAATGCACCCCCTCGACCCCAAACGAAGCCCCGCCCAACACATGCGCGGCCAGCGTGCCATTGGGATAAAGCCGCACCTCGCGCGGGCCGAACAACAGGCCAGGGTCGCCGATCTCATGCACTTTCTGCATCTGCTCGGGGCTTAACACCTTGCGCACCCACATGAAGCTGCGCCCGTCAGTGAAGTGGCGGGCAAGCTTTGCGGCATCGAGTTCGGGGAAGATACCGGCAAGTTCTGCTGCAACCCGCGCCGGATCAACCATGTCCTTGGGATGCGCATAAAGCGCGTGGGTGGACATGTTGGTCGCCAGAATGCGCCCGTTGCGGTCGGTGATATCGGCACGCTGCGCGACGATCTCTGCCCCGCGGGCCGAAGCGATAGGCTCCACCGGCTCGGTCGCGGCCAGAACGCCCATCCGCGCGCCGATCGTGCCGAAGATCACCAGAAACCCGAACGCGAGAACCAGAAGCCGGAACTCTGCCCGCCCCCGTGCGCGATCGCGAACGGCCTCATGCCGCAAGCGCAAATTCTCGCGTTCTATGGCGTCGGGGCTTTCTCCTTGCTGGCGGGCCAGAAGGATGCGGGCAAGCGGACGAAGCGGAGTGCGGGTGGTCACAGGTCATTCTCCCCGATAGTGCCTGAAAGTTCGGTCGGCACGTCGATGGGTGGCAGGATAGTGGGCGGCGGATAGGCGACCGAGTCCGGCAGGCCGAATTGCGCAGGCTCCATGGGCAGCAATCCCAGCCGGTCAAAGTTGAGCGCCGCGAGCTCTCGCAGCCGGTCAGGCCGGTTGAGATACGCCCATTCCGCCCGCTGGATCGCCAGCGCCTCACGCAAGCGCCCGATTTCCTGCTGCAACGCCGTCACGTCGCGCAGACCCGCTTGCGTCGCGTAATTTTCGCGGTAGGCCCAGAATCCAAGCGCGATCACGGCAAGGAAAGAGAACACATAGATCACCGGGCGCATGTCAGCGATGTCCTTTCCGGGAAGGGGGGGTGAGCTGGGGCACAGCCAGCTGATCGGGCCGCAGGGTCAGCGCGGGGGCATTGGTGCGCCGCGCAACCCGCAGCTTGGCCGACCGCGCGCGGGGGTTGCGGGCCATTTCCTCGGCATCAGGCGCGAAGGCGCGTCGGTTCACCAGCGTGAAACGCGCCGTGGTGTCAGCGCGCGCGGGGGCATATCTGTTGGCGTGCCCCTCCTGCCCCGAGGCAAGCTGCAGGAACCGCTTGACGATCCGGTCCTCCAGACTGTGGAAGGTGACGACCGCGAGAGCGCCGCCGGGGCGCAGGGCACGCTCTGCCGCAGCCAGCCCTTCCGCCAGTTCGCCGAATTCGGCATTCACCGCGATGCGCAGCGCCTGAAAGCTGCGGGTGGCCGGGTGACTTTGCCCCGGCTTCGGGCGCGGCAGGCATTTCGCGACGATCTCGGCCAGCCGCAAGGTGCTGTCGATAGGGGCCAGCGCCCGCGCCTCCACAATCGCGCGGGCGATACGGCGCGAGGCATGCTCTTCGCCATAAAGATACAGGATATCAGCGATCTGGCGTTCCTCGGCCCGGTTCACGATATCCGCAGCACTCTCTCCCGACTGGCTCATCCGCATGTCGAGCGGGCCGTCCTTCATGAAGGAAAACCCGCGCGCTGCCTGATCCAGCTGCATCGAGGATACCCCAAGGTCCAGCACGATCCCGTCCAGCGGTCCATCGGCATAAGTGTCGAGACCCGAAAATGTCCCCTCCACCAGGGTCACGCGCGCAGGATCGGCCCACACGGCTGCCATCTGCAGCGCCAGAGGGTCACGGTCCACGCCGATGACATGATCCGCGCCAGCCGCCAGCAGCGCACGCGCGTAGCCCCCGGCGCCAAGCGTGCCATCCAGCCACAACCCCTGAACAGGCGCCACCGCAGCCACCAGCGGGCCGATCAGCACAGGAACGTGAGCCGAAGGAAGGTCGAGGCGATCTGCCTGCGGATCGCGGGCATCAGCCATGCTACTGCCCCTTCAGGGCCAGGCTGATCCGGCGCAGCGGGTCCATTCCGTCAGAGACGGCGGCCTTGCGCCCGGCCTGATAGACCTCGCGGCGATAAAGCTTGAAGCGGTTGTTGAAACCGACGAACAGCGCCTCGCCCCCCGAAGCGAGGTCCGAGGGACCGAAGCCCATCTTGGCGCGGATGTCGGCGGGCAGGACCACACGGCCATCCGGCTCGATTTCCACCTGATGCGACTGTGCGATCATCTCGAATTCGGTGGCATCACGCGCGTCCGAGCCCCATTCCATCCGGTCGATCATCTCGGCCAGCGCATCGGCGCCCTTGCGTGAATAGCATTCGACGAAGTTCCGCGTCTCGCCGCCGTAAACCATGTAGACGCGCGGACGGGTGCTTTCGGCGGAGGGCGGGTCTTCGGCTTCCAGAATGCGCCGCATGACAGCCGGGATAGAGACCCGGGCCTTGCTGTCTACCTTCTGGTAGAACTCGCCTCTGAACACTTCCGCCATTGTTGGCCGGATCCTTTAATTTCTCTCGCCAACCGCCTGCCACGAAAAGAAAATGGGCGGATCGAGCGGCTGCCACTGCTCGATCCGCCACTGTCCCATCGCTGGGCGTCCAACTGCACCTGCCACCTTGGGGGAGATGTCTGCTCGCATGTGAGCTGGATCTCTGTCGTCTTTTTCGGACGGATGTGGATGCCTGTATGAGCCTGCCTTATCGCCTTGTTCGGGATCTTGAAGCTGTCCCAGCGTTTTTATCTGCCCGCATCCGTCCTTCGTGAAACAAGGGATGACATGGGTTGCTATGGGTGGCAAATGGTTTTTTACGGGACAGGGCGGAACCTCGTGTTCGATTTGCCCGACTGAACGGCATTCTGTATTGAACTCTGATCGAATGGAACAAGATGTAGCGGATCCATCTGAGAAACGCCCCTATATGCAGAGGTCGTTCGCGGCTACGATTGCCACCCATGCCATCCCATAAAAATATGTACCATGCCCATCCGAACCCGATACCCGAACGCAAAAGCAGCTGATGACGGACGCTCGGTGCATCGGGGGCACGAATCACTGCGCCCGCGACGAGGGTCGCGGGCGCATCAAAGGGCATTCCTGTGCGGTGGTTCAGGCCATTCCGCCTGCTACCAGCCGGGCCGCGAGGCGCGCGTAAGCTTCCGCCTGCGCCCCTTCTCCTGCCGCGATGGGTGTGCCTGCGTCCCCCGCGATCCGCACGTCAATGCTCAGCGGCAGCTCACCGAGGAACGGCAGGCCCAGCTTGTCTGCTTCGGCCCGCATCCCGCCATGGCCGAAGATTTGCGTCTCATGCCCGCAACTAGGGCAGAAGAAGGTCGACATGTTCTCGATCAGCCCCAGAACCGGCGTCTTCAGCTTCTGGAACATGTCCAGCGCCTTGCGTGCATCCAGAAGCGCCACGTCCTGCGGGGTGCTGACGACGATCGCCCCTGTCAGATGGGTCCGCTGACACAACGTCAGCTGGATGTCCCCGGTGCCGGGCGGCAGGTCGACGATCAGCACGTCAAGCTCGCCCCAGGCCACCTGCCCCAGAAGCTGCTGCAATGCCCCCATGATCATCGGCCCGCGCCAGATCACGGCCTCGCCTTCCTGCAGCATCAGGCCGATGGACATCATCGTCACGCCATGGGCGATCAGCGGCTCGATGATCTTGCCATCCGGGCTCGCCGGGCGCTTCGCGACGCCCATCATCCGTGGCTGGCTCGGACCATAGATGTCGGCGTCCAGAAGCCCGACCCGCCTTCCCTGCCGTGCCAGCGCAACGGCGAGGTTGGAACTGACGGTGGATTTCCCCACGCCCCCCTTGCCACTTGCCACCGCGATGATCCTGTCAATTCCGGAAATCCGCTGCGGCCCGCCCTGTTGCGGCGTCGGGTGTTGCCCGATCTTGAGGCTGGGTGGCGCGGCCTTCGGGGCCGGCCCATGTGCCGTCATGACCACCTGGACCGATGCCGCCCCGGGCATGGCCCGCAGGGCCGCCTCCGCCGCTGCCTGCGCAGGGGCGAGCGCGCGTGCCGCGTCGGGCGTCGGCGCCTCGATCACAAAGCGCAGAGTGCCGCCTTCGATTGTAAGCGCCCGAATAAGGTCTTGCGACACGAGCGATCCCCCGCCCGGCACATCGATCCCCGACAGGACGGCCATCACCTCTTCACGCGTAAGCGGCATCGTTTCTCCCCGGCATAATTCCTGATCACAACTCGTGATCTTTTGCGTAAAGGGCAAGGGTAGGTTTTCAGGGAGTCCATTTTTCCGGCGGCGCGCCCAAGGAATGATGACAGATTCGTGAATTTAGCCATGCACTTGCCGCATGGCGGCATTGCGGCTGAAATCCATTGTGCAATTGCAGCAACTGCCCCATGTTACCTCTAACAGCGCGACAGAATGCTGTTCCTTGAACCGAATATGAGGCTAGAACACTATGGCTTATGTAGATCGCGCGCGTGTTGCGCAAAACACTCTGGGCGCCAGATTAAGGGCAATGCTGACCCGGATGAGTGAGGACCGCGCACGCCGCGCCCTGTATTCCCGCACCGTGCAGGAGTTGAACGCCCTGACGGACCGCGACCTTGCAGACCTTGGGATCTGCCGCTTGCAAATAGAAGATGTGGCCCGTGAGGCTGCATACGGACTCTGAGTTTCTGCAGGGCCTCACTTCCTCCCGGGGCTCATGGCGAAAGCGGCGGCACTTTTCCTCCTCCCTGGTGTCGCCGCATCTTTCTCCGGGTTGAAAATGCCCATACCTTTCGGTCGCCTGAACCTCCTCCCTCGGGCATCGAAAACCGCGGCGGCGCTGATCCTCCTCCCCAGTGCCGCCGCACCCTCATTCGGGCTGGAAAAGCCCAAAGTCTTCGGTCGCCTGAACCTCCTCCCTCGGGCATCGAAAACGCGGCGGCGCTGATCCTCCTCCCCGGTGCCGCCGCACCCTCATGCGGACTGAAGATGCCTAAACCCTTCGGTTGTCTGAACCTCTTCCTTCGGGCGTCGAAAACGCGGCGTGACTGATCCTCCTCCTCGGTGTCGCCGCAGCCTTCCCTCCTTGCACCTTTGCCACTGCCCGCAGATAAGGCGCTTCGGGCAATAGGCGTGGCGCGATGCGATTTTCCCTTGTTTCTGCTGCAATCGTGGCGGCTCTGGTGGGCTATGGCTCTACCATTGCCCTTGTGCTGTCCGCGGCAGCCGCCGTCGGCGCCTCCCCCGCACAGACGATCAGTTGGGTGCTTGCGCTATGCCTGACCAAAGCGACAGGTTCGGCTGTTCTGTCCACCTGGCACCGCGTGCCGGTCGTGCTGGCCTGGTCCACACCAGGGGCCGCGCTGATTGCCGCCACCTCCGGGATCACCATGACCGAAGCGGCTGGTGCATTCCTGCTTGCAGCGTTCTTGATCGTGCTGACTTCGGCAGTGGGTCCGCTTGCTCGGCTGATTGCGCGCATTCCTGATGCCATTGCGGCGGCGATGCTGGCGGGGGTCCTCTTGCCTTTCTGCCTCAAACTTTCCGGTGCGGCCAAGGCGGCCCCGGCGCTGGTTCTTCCGATGATCGTGATGTTTCTGGTGGCCAGGCTGCGTGCCCCTGCCTTTGCGGTGCTTGCGGCGCTGGGGCTGGGGCTGATCGTGGCCCTTTCGACCGGCACTGACCTGCCGCCCCTGACCGCGGCCTTGCCACTGCCCGTAATGATCCTGCCGGAATGGCGGCTCGAAGTGCTGATCGGCCTTGGCCTGCCGCTTTACCTTGTCACCATGGCCTCGCAAAACCTGCCGGGCTTTGCCACCATGCGGGCGGCGGGGTTTGAGCCGCCGGTGCAATCGGCGCTGGCAGTCAGCGGGATGCTGTCGGCAGTCGGCGCAGTGTTCGGCGGGCACACGGTCAACATGGCCGCGATCACAGCCGCGATCTGCCTTGGCGACGATGTCCACCCCGACCGGACGCAACGCTGGAAGGTCGGCCTTGCCTACGCCGCAGTCTGGGTGGCGCTCGGCCTTGCCGGGCCGTTGATCCTGACTGTGCTGATTGTACTTCCCGCGCAATTGTTGGTGGCGCTTGTGGCGCTTGCGCTGCTCTCACCACTGACGGGGGCGCTTTCCCTTGCATTTTCCCCGGTGGAGGCACGGTTTGCCTCGACTGTCACGCTGGCAGTTTCGGCAGCGGGCGTCGGCGCATTCGGGATCGGCGCGGCTTTCTGGGGGCTGGTCGCCGGACTGGCCGTCCACGCGCTGTCCCGGCTGGCCCGCTGAGAGCCCTTCGGCAGAAGCCCGGCCCGGACCCGGCGCCCTCCCCCGCGGCGGAGGGGCTCCTGGACCACCCATCCGCTCAGAACGGTACGTCCGTCGCCTGATGCGCAGGCACGACCCACCGGGCGACGATCTTCTTCAACCCTGCACTGTCGAAATCCACATCCAGCTTGTCCCCTTCGATCGCCACGATCTCGCCATAGCCAAACTTCTGGTGGAACACCCGCTCACCGGTCACAAAGGACGATACCGCGTCGAGGTCGATCACTGTGTTGCGAGCCTCGCGCGGCTGGCTCATGGGGCGCTGGCCTGCGCGGTCCTTTAGCCGCCGCCAGCCCGGGGAGTTGTAGACATCGGCTTTCGTCACCCGTTCCTCGAGCGACGACCCTGACCCGAAGCCGACCGAAGCTGCCGCACCAAAGCCGCCGCCGTAAAGGCCGGGCGGGGTCAGCACATCGACATGCGCCGGCGGAAGCTCGTCAATGAACCGGCTCGGCAGCTGGCTTTGCCATTGGCCGTATACCCGGCGGTTTGATGCAAAGGACACGGTGCACAGCGCTTCGGCCCGGGTGATGCCCACATAAGCCAGCCTGCGCTCCTCCTCCAGCCCCTTCAGCCCGCTTTCGTCCATGCTGCGCTGGCTGGGAAACAGCCCATCCTCCCAGCCGGGCAGAAAGACCACCGGAAACTCCAGCCCCTTGGCGGCGTGCAGTGTCATGATCGACACCTTCTCCACCGCCTCTTCGGTATCATTCTCCATGATCAGCGATACGTGCTCGAGGAAACCCTGCAGATTCTCGAACTGTTCCAAAGCTTTGACCAGTTCCTTGAGGTTTTCCAGCCGCCCTGGCGCTTCTGGCGTCTTTTCGTTCTGCCACATCGCGGTATAGCCGGATTCGTCCAGGATCATTTCGGCAAGCTCGATATGGCTGTGCCCAGACACCAGCGTCATCGCATGCCAGCGGTCGATCCCTTCACAAAAGCTGCGCAGCTGCCCCGCGCCCTTGCCGCCGATCCCGGCCCGCGCCAGAAGCGCCCGCGCGCCCCCCAGCAAAGACTCCCCCGCCGCCCGCGCCTCGCGCTGGATATCGGCCTGCGCCTTGTCACCCAGGCCGCGCTTTGGCAGGTTCACCACCCGCTCGAAGGCCAGATCATCTTCCGGGCTGACAGCGAGACGGAAGTAGGCCATCGCGTCGCGGATTTCCTGCCTTTCATAGAATCGCGGCCCGCCAATCACCCGATACGGCAGGCCGATGGTCAGGAAACGGTCCTCGAATGCGCGCATCTGATGGCTGGCGCGCACCAGTATCGCCTGATGGTCAAAGCCTACCGGGCCTAGCCCCCGTCGCCCGCGCTGGACCGCCTCCACCTCTTCGCCAATCCAGCGGGCCTCCTCCTCACCGTCCCAATGGCCAATCAGGCGCAGCTTTTCGCCCCCTTCGGCATTGGTCCACAGCGTCTTGCCCAGGCGTCCCTGATTGGCCGCAATCACCCCCGAAGCGGCGGCGAGGATATGGGCGGTGGAGCGGTAGTTCTGCTCCAGCCGGATGACCGAGGCGCCGGGAAAGTCCTTTTCAAACCGCAGGATGTTACCCACCTCGGCCCCGCGCCAGCCATAGATCGACTGGTCGTCATCGCCGACGCAGCAGATGTTGCGATGGCCCTGCGCCAGCAGGCGCAACCACATATATTGCGCGACGTTGGTGTCCTGATATTCGTCCACCAGAATATACCGGAACCAGCGTTGATACTGCTCCAGCACATCCTGGTGCTTTTGAAAAATCATCACGCAATGCAGCAAGAGGTCGCCGAAATCGGTGGCGTTCAGGGTGCGCAACCGCTCCTGATAGGCCTCATAGAGCTCCGTACCGCGGTTGTTGTAGGCTGAAGCTTCAGACGATGGCACCCGGTCCGGCGGCATCGCGCGGTTCTTCCAGCTGTCAATGATCGAGGATAGCATTCGCGCGGGCCAGCGCTTTTCGTCAATATTGGCAGCTGCGATCAGCTGTTTGAGCAGGCGCAGCTGGTCGTCGGTGTCCAGAATCGTGAAGTTCGACTTCAGCCCCACCAGTTCGGCATGCCGCCGCAGGATCTTGACCGAGACGGAATGGAAGGTGCCCATCCAGGGCATTCCCTCCACCACCTCGCCCAGCATGCGGGCCACGCGATCCTTCATCTCGCGCGCAGCCTTGTTGGTGAAAGTCACCGCGAGGATCTCATTTGGCCGCGCCAGCCCTAGGCGCAGCAGGTGCACAATCCGCGCCGTCAACGCGCGTGTCTTGCCGGTGCCCGCGCCCGCAAGCATCAGCACAGGTCCGTCCAAGGCCTCCACAGCCGCCCGTTGCGCGGGGTTCAGTCCGTCAAGATAGGGGGAAGGGCGCGCCGAGACGGCACGCAGTGACAGCGGAACAGCGTTTTCAAGAGTCTCTGAAGGGGTCGGTCCGGTCATAGCACATCTTAACAAAGGCAATGGCGAAGTCAAAGCCGTGTTCATTGATTGTTCCAGCTTCTTGCCGGTTTTGGGCCAAAGTAAGCCGAAATGGGGCAACCCGGTGTCGGAGGTTCGGATGAACGCTTCAAAATCTTAACATTTTGGCGCCTCTATGTTCCGCCCGATATGCGTCTCTTAAGGGTTTGCCAAGCTCCTGCCGCGATCCTTGCCGTCGTGGAATGTGGGAGCATGATCGTGAACAAGAACCCGGCGCCGGGCACCAGCCAGCGCAAACGACGTCTGCGCCTTTCTGCGCTTTGTCTTTCAACCCTGGTTGCATTGGGCCTTTCCACATGGCTTCTGCCGGGTGTGATCGTGGACCGGATGCTGGCACGCGATACCAAGGCCGGGGTGGAGGAATGGGGCGACCAGATTATCGAGCAGCTGTCATCCGGGGCCGATGTTTTCGTGACGAAGACCCTCACTCCAAGTGACCTGACGCTCCTTTCCAGCATCCCGCGCACGTCGGATACCCGGCGCATTGATCTGATTGACCGCTCCGGCAACATCTTCTGGTCTACCGAAGCGGACTCGATCGGGTTAGCGCGGGATAGCGAAGTCCACGCCGAAGCTCAGACTGACGATGAGGTGCAATATGACTTCGGCTTTATATCACCCGACAGCTGGAACATCGGCTCAAACCGGGGTGCGGCTCAAGGGGGCGATAAGAGTCGCTATGTCGCACAGATCGGATTGCCTGTTCACCTAAAAGGCGCCCGTGTCGGAACACTTGAAATCTTGCGGGACAAGACCGCACAACGGCACATTTTTGTTGCACGCTTTCAGGGCCTGATGGCGGCCATGACCCTGGCCGCAGGCAGTTTATTCGCAGGTTTGGGCGTGGTGGTCTATCGCGATAACCGCCGTCGCCTGCAGGAGGTCGAGGCCCGGGCCGAAGCCGAGCAGGGGATCATGACTGAACAGCTGCGCCTGGCACGGGATATCCGCCTCTTGGGCGAGCTGAACGAATGGCTGCAATCCAGCCGCTCGCTGGACGAGTTGTTCGCAATGGTCGGTCGATTCATGACGCACCTGCTGCCGCATTGCGAAGGCAGCATATACGTCTACTCCAACTCTCGGGATGTGCTGGATGGTTGCACGGGCTGGAACGGCGGCAAGTACAAGGCCCACATCCACCCCGACGAATGCTGGGGACTGCGACGCGGGCGCAGCTATGCGTTCGGGCAAAGCGACATCGACTTTGTCTGTGCCCACGCCGATCCGCATGACGGACGCAATTATATCTGCTTTCCGATCCTCGCCCATGGCGAAACGGTCGGCCTCATGCACTTGCGTGCAAGCGAAGATGTGAGCCGCGATATCTTCAACGATGGGCGCAGGCTGGCGCAGATGTGCGCCGAGCAGATCAGCCTTGCCATCGCCAATGTTCGCATGCGGGACGAGTTGCACGATCAATCGGTGCGCGATCCTCTTACCGGACTTTTCAACCGCCGCCACCTGACCGACGCTCTTCGCAAGCATCTGGGCAAAGGGATAAAGAGCGGGCATCCGGTGGCGGTGATCTCGATCGACGTCGATCATTTCAAGCGGTTCAACGATAACCACGGACATGACGCAGGGGATATGGTGCTGCGCGCCGTGGGGTCTGTGCTGACGCAGAACGTCGACAGGGATGAAATTGCCTGCCGCATCGGAGGGGAGGAGCTGATGCTGCTGCTGCCCGGCGCAGACAAGGATGTGGCCATGGCGCGTGCTGACGTTGTGCGCGAAGCCGTTCAGGCGGTAACTGTGCGCTATGGCGAGAAGAACTTGCCCCGAATAACGATTTCTATCGGTGTGGCGGTCTCACCCGAGCATGGCAGTCTGCCGCAGGACCTGATCCGGATGGCTGACGACGCGCTTTATGTGGCCAAGGCCCGCGGGCGCAATCAGGTAGTGCTGGCCGGAAACTCGCAGGCCGAAACAGGGGCATGCGGAGAAGGCCACTCGGAGGATCATGACGGCGTCAAAGGGCAGGCACCCCCTGCGCCACAGATCCGTTTCGCCGCCGAATAAGGCCCGCATATCCACTTGCGCCGCGCCGCAGCACCGATACAGTCGGTTTCCAGTACAGTTGGGGACTGACGCATGCCCGAATTCAAGAAGATCCTGATCGCCAACCGGGGCGAGATTGCCATCCGCGTGATGCGCGCCGCCAACGAGATGGGCAAGAAAACCGTCGCTGTCTTTGCCGAGGAAGACAAGCTCGGCCTGCACCGTTTCAAGGCGGATGAAGCCTACCGCATCGGCGAGGGTCTGTCGCCGGTCGGGGCGTATCTGTCGATCCCCGAAATCATCCGCGTGGCCAAGATGTCGGGCGCGGACGCGGTCCACCCCGGATACGGCCTTTTGTCCGAAAACCCCGATTTTGTCGACGCCTGCGAGGCTGCGGGCCTCACCTTCATTGGCCCGACCGCCGACACCATGCGCGCGCTTGGCGACAAGGCAAGCGCGCGGCGCGTGGCGATGGCCGCGGGCGTGCCCGTCATCCCGGCGACCGAAGTGCTGGGCGACGACATCGCGTTAACCAAGAAGCAGGCAGCCGAAGTGGGCTACCCCCTGATGCTCAAGGCCTCCTGGGGTGGTGGCGGACGGGGCATGCGCCCGATCCTGTCGGAAGACGAGCTGGAGTCCAAGGTCCGCGAAGGCCGTCGTGAGGCCGAAGCGGCCTTTGGCAACGGCGAGGGCTACCTTGAAAAGATGATCCTGCGCGCGCGCCATGTCGAGGTGCAGATCCTCGGCGACAAACACGGCAGCATCTATCACCTTTTTGAACGCGACTGCACCGTGCAGCGGCGCAACCAGAAAGTCGTCGAACGCGCCCCCGCCCCTTACCTGACCGACGCGCAGCGCGCCGAGGTCTGCGAGCTTGGCCGCCGTATCTGCGCTCATGTGGGCTACGAATGTGCTGGCACGGTCGAGTTCCTGATGGATATGGACAGCCAGCAGTTTTACTTCATCGAGGTGAACCCCCGCATCCAGGTGGAACATACCGTCACCGAACAGGTGACCGGCATCGACATCGTTCAGGCGCAAATCCTGATCGAGGAAGGCAAGACGCTTTCCGAGGCGACTGGCATGGCAAGCCAGGATGCGATCAAGCTCAACGGCCATGCCGTGCAGTGCCGGGTGACGACGGAAGACCCGCTCAACAACTTCATCCCCGATTACGGACGCCTGACCGCCTATCGCTCTGCCACCGGCATGGGCATCCGGTTGGATGGCGGCACGGCCTATGCGGGGGGCGTGATCACGCGGCACTACGACAGCCTTCTGGTGAAGGTCACCGCCTGGGCGCAGACGCCGGAAAAGGCGATCAGCCGCATGGACCGCGCGCTGCGCGAGTTCCGCATCCGGGGCGTCGCCACGAACATCGAGTTCGTGATCAACCTTCTGAAGCACCCGACCTTTCTCAACAACACCTATACCACCAAATTCATCGATACGACGCCCGACCTCTTCTCGTTCAAAAAACGCCGGGACCGGGCGACGAAAATCCTTACCTACATCGCCGATATCACCGTGAACGGCCACCCCGAGACGGCAGGCCGCCCGAAACCGGCGGCCGAAGTGCGCACACCCCGCCCCCCGGCACTGAAGGCCGAACCCGCCATGGGCACCCGCAACCTTCTGGAACAAAAGGGCGCGCAAGCTGTGGCCAACTGGATGCGCGCGCAGAAAAAGGTGCTGATCACCGACACCACGATGCGCGACGGCCATCAGAGCCTGCTTGCAACCCGCATGCGCTCCATCGACATGATCCGCGTGGCGCCCGCCTATGCGGCCAACCTTCCGCAGCTTTTTTCCGTCGAATGCTGGGGGGGGGCCACGTTCGATGTGGCCTACCGTTTCTTGCAGGAATGCCCTTGGCAGCGCCTGCGCGATCTGAGGGCGGCGATGCCCAATCTGATGACGCAAATGCTGCTGCGTGCCTCCAACGGGGTGGGCTATACCAACTATCCCGACAATGTGGTGCAGGCGTTTGTGAAACAGGCGGCGAAGGCCGGGGTCGATGTCTTCCGCGTGTTCGACAGCCTGAACTGGGTGGAAAACATGCGCGTCGCGATGGATGCGGTGGTCGAGTCTGGCAAGGTCTGCGAAGGGGCGGTCTGCTACACCGGCGATATCCTCGACCCTGCGCGATCGAAGTATGACCTGAAATACTACGTCTCCCGCGGGCGTGAGTTGAAAGACGCAGGCGCCCATATCCTCGGGCTGAAGGACATGGCGGGTCTCTTGAAGCCCGCCGCCGCGCGTTTGCTTGTCAAGGCGCTGAAGCAAGAGGTCGGCCTGCCGATCCACTTCCACACCCACGACACGTCAGGCGCCGGCGCCGCCACCATCCTTGCTGCCTGCGATGCCGGGGTGGATGCGGTGGATGCCGCAATGGACGCGTTTTCTGGCGGCACCTCGCAGCCCTGCCTCGGCTCGATTGTCGAGGCTCTGCGCCATACCGATCGCGACACCGGTCTCGACATCGCCGATATCCGCAGGATTTCCAACTATTGGGAACAGGTGCGCGCGCATTACGCGGCGTTTGAATCCGGCCTGCCTGCCCCCGCATCCGAGGTTTATCTGCACGAGATGCCGGGCGGCCAGTTCACCAACCTCAAGGCGCAGGCTCGCTCTCTGGGGCTGGAAGAGCGGTGGCACGAGGTGGCGCAGGCCTATGCCGACGCCAACCAGATGTTCGGCGACATCGTGAAAGTCACGCCGTCCTCCAAGGTCGTCGGCGACATGGCGCTGATGATGGTGGCGCAGAACCTCAGCCGCGCCCAGGTGGAAGACCCGGCGATGGATGTGGCTTTCCCTGAAAGCGTGGTCGACATGCTGCGCGGCAACCTTGGGCAACCGCACGGCGGCTGGCCGGAAAAGATCACGCGGAAAGTGCTGAAGGGCGAGGTGCCGATGATCACCCGCCCCGGCGCCGCGATGCCGCCCGTGGACCTTGACGCCGTGCGGCGCAAGCTCGCCGCCGACCTGTTGGTGGGCCAGGAAGAGGCCGATGACGAGACGGTGGATGACGAGGATCTGAACGGATACCTCATGTATCCCAAGGTCTTCATGGATTACCGCGCGCGCCACCGGATGTATGGCCCGGTGCGGGCGCTGCCCACGCGCACCTTCTTTTACGGCATGAACCCCGGGGAGGAGATCACTACCGAGATCGACCCCGGCAAGACGCTGGAGATCCGCCTGCAGGCGGTAGGCGAGACGACCGATGACGGCGATGTGCGGGTGTTCTTTGAGCTGAACGGCCAACCCCGGGTGATCCGCGTGCCAAACCGCGCGATCAAAGCAAAAACTGCTGCAAAACCCAAGGCGCAGGACGGCAACCCCGCCCATGTCGGTGCGCCAATGCCGGGGGCAATCGCCTCGGTCGCCGTGGTTCAGGGTCAGAAGGTCCTGCCGGGTGATCTGCTTCTGACCATTGAGGCTATGAAGATGGAAACCGGCCTCCACGCCGACCGTGCCGCGACCGTAAAGACGCTTTATGTCCATCCCGGCAGCCAGATCGACGCAAAAGACCTGCTGATCGAGCTGGAATAGGAGAGCCCTGCGTTGCGAAAGGCGGCGCTGCCCCCTGGATTTTTGGACCAATCAGAAACCCAAGGGGCGCCTTTGTCTTGCCGCCAGGCTATTCCTGCCCGGCCTGACCGGAGAGGGTCCCGCTTGGACCGATGATCTGCCCTGGGGCCTCCCTTCCCTGATGTCGGGTGTGCGTCCGGAAGGGCGCGCCTATGCGTCGATCAGGTCCCCGCCCTGGCCTCACGGATCAAGCCGAGAATGTTCTTCGCGGCATCCGGGATGTTTGTCCCCGGTCCGAAGATCGCCTTCACCCCGGCGTCGTAGAGGAACTGGTAATCCTGCTGCGGGATGACCCCGCCGCAGATCACGAGGATCTCCCCCGCCCCCGCCGCGCGCAAGGCTGCCACCAGCTTTGGCGCCAGCGTCTTGTGCCCGGCAGCCTGGCTCGAGATACCCACCACATGCACGTCATTGTCGATGGCATCCTGCGCAGCCTCTTCCGGGGTCTGGAACAGCGGCCCCACATCCACATCGAACCCGATGTCGGCAAAGGCCGTCGCGATCACCTTGGCGCCACGGTCATGACCGTCCTGCCCCATCTTGACCACGAGCATCCGCGGACGGCGCCCTTCGGCCTCGGCAAAGGCCTCTACCTCTTTCTGAATATCCGCAAAGCCCTGGTCGCCTTCATAGGCCGCGCCATAAACCCCGGCGAGCGTCCTGACCTCGGCGCGGTGTCGGCCGAACACCTTTTCCATCGCCATGCTGATCTCTCCCAGAGAGGCGCGGGCCCGGGCGGCCACCACGGCCGCCGCGAGCAGGTTTTGCGTGCCGCGCGCGGCATCCTCCAGCGCGACAAGCGCCGACTGGACGGCTGCTTCGTCCCGGCTGGCGCGCATCTGTTGCAGGCGGGCGATCTGTGCATCGCGGACGGCCGCATTGTCGATATCAAGGATATCGATCGCGTCCTCTTTGGCCAGACGGTACTTGTTGACGCCGACGATCACCTGCTCGCCCCTGTCGATCATCGCCTGACGGCGGGCGGCGGATTCCTCGATGCGCAGCTTGGGCATGCCCGAGGCAACCGCCTTCGTCATGCCGCCCATCGCCTCTACCTCTTCGATCAGCGCCCAGGCCCGGTCAGCCAGTTGCGCTGTCAGACTTTCGACGTAGTAGGACCCTGCAAGCGGGTCGACCACATGGGTGATTCCGGTTTCTTCCTGCAAGATCAGCTGGGTATTGCGGGCAATCCGGGCGCTGAAGTCAGTAGGCAGGGCCATCGCCTCGTCCAGCGCGTTGGTGTGAAGCGATTGCGTGCCGCCCAGAACAGCTGCCATCGCCTCGTATGCGGTGCGCACCACATTATTGTAGGGATCGGCCTCTTGCAGGCTCACCCCCGAGGTCTGGCAATGAGTGCGCAGCATCAGGGACGCAGGTTTCTTTGCGCCAAACTCCGTCATGATCCTGTGCCACAAAAGGCGCGCGGCACGCAACTTTGCGGCCTCCATGAACACGTTCATGCCTATGGCGAAGAAGAAGGACAGCCGACCGGCAAAGTCATCAACGCTCATCCCCCGCGCCAGGGCCGTGCGGACATATTCGCGCCCGTCCGCCAGCGTGAAACCGAGCTCTTGTGTCAGGTTCGCCCCGGCCTCCTGCATGTGGTAGCCGGAGATCGAGATGGAATTGAACTTCGGCATCTCCGCGGCGGTGAATTCGATGATATCCGCCACGATCCGCATCGAGGGTTCGGGCGGATAGATATAGGTGTTGCGGACCATGAACTCCTTGAGGATGTCGTTCTGGATTGTGCCGGACAGGGCCGCGCGCGGGACGCCCTGCTCCTCACCGGCCACAATGAAATTCGCCAAAACCGGAATTACCGCGCCGTTCATCGTCATGGAAACACTGATTTTTTCCAGTGGGATGCCGTCGAAGAGGATTTTCATGTCCTCCACCGAGTCGATCGCGACCCCGGCCTTGCCGACATCGCCCTCCACCCGCGGATGATCGCTGTCATAACCGCGGTGGGTGGCAAGGTCGAAGGCGACCGAGACGCCCTGCTGACCGGCAGCCAGGGCCTTGCGATAAAAGGCATTGCTTTCTTCGGCAGTCGAGAAGCCTGCGTATTGCCGGATCGTCCACGGGCGGTGCGTGTACATGGTGGCGCGCACGCCCCGGGTGAAGGGCGCCGCCCCCGGGATGCCGCCCAGATGGGTCAGGCCCTGCAGGTCCGCCTCGGTGTAAAGCGGCTTGACCGCGATGCCTTCGAGCGAGTGGCAGACGAGGCTTTCGGGGTCTTCGCCCTTCATTTCACGCGCGGCGAGGGCTGCCCAGCTTTTCTGCAGATCCGACATCTTTGTTACGTCCTTTCCATCGAGGCGTGCCCAGATGATCCATTGGTTTTACCGCGGCCCGCCCTATATTGAACCCGAGGGAACATGCATGAAAACGCTCTACACTCTTGTTATTGCCGCCTTGCTTCCTATTGGGGTGCAGGCGGAGGAGGCGTTCGCGCCCAAGCCCGCGGCCGAGGTGGTCTTTGGCGATCAGATGTTCGTGACCCGGCCGCTGGTGGTGTTCGCCGACAGCCCGCAGGACCCCGCCTACATCCGGCAAATGGAGTTGCTGGCGCGCGGTTACGCCGATCTGGCAGAGCGTGACGTGCTCTTGGTGACCGACACTGACCCCGCCGCGCATAGTGAATGGCGGCAGAAACTGCGGCCGCGCGGCTTTTCGCTGGTGATCATGGACAAGGACCTGCGTCCCGTGATCCGCAAGCCCCTGCCATGGGAGGTGCGAGAGATCGTGGCCGCCATCGACAAGCTGCCCCTCCGCCGGACCGAGATTCTGGAGCGCAACCCTGCGGGACGCTGAGAAAAAGCGACAGCGGTGCATTGTCGCAAACCCCTCCCGGTGCGGACCTGCGGCGCCGGAATCTGATTCGGCCTTGACGGTCATTCGAACTCCATGATCACGTCGTCGACGCGCAGGCTGGCGCCGGGCGCGGCGTTGATTTTTTTTACCACGCCTGTGCGTTCGGCCTTGAGGATATTCTCCATCTTCATCGCCTCGACCGTGGCCAGCGCCTGCCCCTCCTGCACTTCGTCACCTTCGGCCACAGCAATGCGAACGATCAGGCCGGGCATCGGGCAAAGCAGGTATTTCGACGTATCTGGCGGCAGCTTTTCCAGCATCAGCTTCGCAAGTTCCGCCTGACGCGGGGTGCGGACATGCACCTTCAGATCCGCCCCGCGCAGCCGCACGCGAAAGCCACCGGAGATCTTGGCAACCTTCATCACCAGTGGCGTGCCGTCCACCATCGTGCGGGCGAGCGGCTGGCCCGGCGTCCAGCCCGATGTCACGCGAAAGGCGCGGGCCCCGATCTGGACGGTGGACCCCGCCGGATCGGCCGCGATCTTCACCGCATGTTCCTGGCCTTGCAGCGAGACGACCCAGTCATCCCCGACACGCCGTTCGTGATGGTCCATCGTACCGGAAATCCGCGTGCGGCGGATCTCGGCCACGCGGTTCATCGCGGCGGCGGCTGCGGCGACGCGCATCAGCGTTTCATCGTCCAGCGTCGCGCCCTTGAACCCGTCAGGGTATTCTTCGGCGATGAAGGCCGTGGTTATGTTGCCAGAGACAAAGCGCGGATGGTCCATCACCGCGCCGACAAAGGGCAGGTTGTTGCCGATACCGTCCACCTCGAAGGTGTCCAGCGCCAGCCGCATCTCCTCGATCGCCGCAAGCCGGGTCGGCCCCCATGTGCAAAGTTTCGCGATCATCGGGTCGTAGTACATGCTGATCTCGCCGCCCTCGAATACACCGGTATCGTTGCGCACGATGCCGCCGGCCGGGGTGGCCCCCTCAACCGGCGGACGATATCTTGTGAGGCGCCCGATGGAGGGGAGGAAGTTGCGGTAGGGGTCCTCGGCATAGAGGCGGCTTTCCATCGCCCAGCCGTTGATCGTGAGGTCATCTTGCGCAAAGGGCAGCGGGTGGCCTGCGGCGACGCGGATCATCTGTTCCACGAGATCCACTCCGGTGATCAGTTCCGTCACCGGGTGTTCCACCTGCAGGCGGGTGTTCATCTCCAGAAAGTAGAAGTTCCGAGCCCCATCCACGATGAATTCGACCGTCCCCGCCGAGGTATAGCCAACAGCCTTTGCCAGCGCGCAGGCTTGGGTCCCCATCGCCTTGCGGGTGGCCGCGTCGAGGAAGGGCGACGGCGCCTCTTCGATGACCTTCTGGTTGCGCCTCTGGATCGAGCATTCGCGTTCGTGCAGATAGACGCAGTTGCCATGCTGGTCGGCCAGCACCTGAATCTCGATGTGGCGGGGCTGGGTTACAAACTTCTCGATGAAGATGCGGTCATCGCCGAAACTTGCCGCCGCCTCGTTCTTTGACGACTGGAACCCCTCGCGCGCCTCGGCATCGTTCCAGGCGATGCGCATTCCCTTGCCGCCACCCCCGGCAGAGGCCTTGATCATCACCGGATAGCCGATCTGCCCTGCAATGGTAACCGCCTCCCCTGCATCGGCGATCAGCTCCATGTGACCCGGGACGGTGGAGACGCCCGCCCTTTGCGCAATCTTCTTCGAGGTGATCTTGTCGCCCATGGCCTCGATCGCCGGCGAAGGCGGCCCGATGAAGACGACGCCTTCCGCCTCCAGCGCGGCGGCAAAGGCCCGGTTTTCCGACAAGAACCCGTAGCCGGGATGAACGGCCTCCGCTCCGGTCTGCCTGACGGCCTGCATGATCTTGTCGATCACGATATAGCTTTGCGCGGCAGGGGCGGGGCCAATATGGACCGCCTCATCCGCCATCTTTACATGCAGGGCGCCGCGGTCGGCGTCGGAATAGACGGCGACGGTCCGGATGCCCAAACGGCGCGCGGTCTTGATCACGCGGCAAGCGATTTCGCCCCGGTTGGCGATGAGGATCTTTTTGAACACATCAGTCTCCCAAGGACGCAGTCAGGGGATCGGTGAAAATGCAAGAGACCACCCGGACGGAAGCCCGGGTGGCCTTTGCGGACGAGGTGGCCCGCGCGACGGCGGGCGTCAGCTCAGTAGCAGGGCGGCAGGCCCAGATTGACGCCGCATGTGGCTGCACCCGCAAGGCCGCCGATGATCGCACCGGTGATGGCGCTGTTGTCAGTCGCGTCGGCAATGAGCGCACCTGCCGCAGCTCCGGTGAGGCCGCGCGAAGCGGGGTCCTGCAGGCAGCCGGCAAGGGGCAGGGTGAGAAGGCCGACGATGAGGAGTGATTTATGCATGATAGGGTGCCTTTGGTTACGATTATTGTTGCGGCAGAGCTTATCCCCCCTGCCGATAGCGCAAAGGGATAATCGCAGGTCTGGGCCGGATCGGCAAGGCATCGCCAAAATACGGCAGCTTCGGCAGAAGATCGCCGGGGTGCACGGGGGAAGGTCATTTGCCGTCATCCCAGTCATCGGCATCTGTCCCCCCGAACTCGTCGAGGGCATCCGGCGCAAAGATGGCGGGGAACGCGGCCTCGGCCCTGCGGCGGTCGATCCTCAGCATGGCCTCGTAGCTCGCGGGGTTGAAGGGGTCGTCTGCCGCCACCACCTCGCGCCCGAACAGCCAGGAAAGGCGGCCTGCGTCAAGGTTGCCACGCTCGAACGGGTCTTCGCCGAACTGCCGCCACAGGGCGAAAAGGAAACCCTGATCGGCCATCCGGTCGGTGTGTTTGCGGTCGGCGTAGCGTTCCCGACGGGTAATCTTCGTCGGGCCGTCCTTCTGGTTGGCACGGCGGATCACGAACTGGAAATCGGTGCCGGGAAGGCGGCCGGGAAAGCCGCGATGTTTCAGCATGACGCGTTGCTCCGGACCTTTGGGGCGGGGCAGGCGTGGCCCGAGGCGGGAAAGCCGCCCGGCAGGTCTGATTTTGGACGGACGGATGCGCCAGGGCGCAAAGACGCGGCGGGCCGGGTCAGCGCCTGCTGACCGGCCCGCCCCGAAAGATCACTTGTACTTGCCGGTGTAAACGGGCTCGGCCGTAACCGGCGTGTCAACATAAACGACTTCTTCAACTTTCTTTGCGCAACCGGCCACGAAGGCGGCGACGGCCAGCGAAAGAACGATCTTGGTGCTCTTGGACATGCTCTACTCCTATATTCTTGGAGGGCCGGACCGGACGCTATGCCCGACGGCCCCCTTTGCGAGGTTAAGACCGCTTGGGTTCGGTCTTTTTCAACCATAGACGAAAGAAAAGCGCATTGACACGAGAAAGCCATCAAGTTGCGACCCTGTGTCGTTCCTACATCATCAGGCCCGCTCCAGCCGGAAAAGAATGCCTGATCTGCGGACACAATCAGAACAACTCCTCTACGCAGGCGCCGTCATGGCGTGAAAAGGCTCCGAAGAGTTGCGTGGCCTCGGGTGCGGCATCTCCGAAGGGCAGGACGCGGTCTGACAGCGAAATGACGATTTGTGCAGGTTGCGGGCCCGTTGTAGGGATCCGTGGCAGGGCATAGGATTGGCACAGTGCCGCCAAGTCTTGCTGCGCCATATCCTGGTCCAGCCCCGCGATTTCGGTCGCAAGAAAGCGGAAGCGGCTGGTCAGGCCTGCGGGACCAGGCTCGTTCGCGATCACCTCGATGAGAGTGACGATCTGGCCCGAGGGGACTGCAATCGCGTCCACCGGGGGTGCAGGGTTCTGACCAAGCCATAGCCCGACCCCCAAAGCGACAAGGGCTGCGGCGGCCGTACCGGCAAGGAGGGCGGGGTTCACAGCCATGTCAGAGCGGGATGTTGTCGTGCTTTTTCCAAGGGTTGGTCAGTCTCTTGCCGCGAAGGCTCGCAAAGGCGCGGGCGACCCGGCGGCGGGTGGAATGCGGCATGATCACCTCGTCGATGAAGCCCTTTTCCGCGGCAACAAAGGGGTTGGCGAAGCGGTCTTCATAATCCTTCACGCGGGCGGCAATCTTTTCCTTGTCGGCAAGTTCCGAGCGATAGAGGATCTCCACCGCCCCTTTGGCACCCATTACCGCGACTTCTGCCGTGGGCCAGGCATAGTTGAAATCTCCGCGCAGGTGCTTGGAGGACATCACCACATAGGCGCCGCCGTAGGTCTTGCGGGTCAGGACCGTAACCTTGGGTACCGTGGCCTCGCCATAGGCAAACAAGAGCTTAGCACCGTGCTTGATGACGCCGCCATATTCCTGCGCGACGCCAGGCAGGAACCCAGGCACATCCACCAGCGTCAGAATCGGAATCTCGAAGGCATCGCAGAAACGCACAAAACGGGCGGCCTTGCGACTGGCGTCGATATCAAGGCATCCAGCCAAAACCATCGGCTGGTTGGCAACCACCCCCACGGTCTGCCCCTCCAGCCGGATGAAGCCGGTGATGATGTTCGCCGCGTAATCCCTTTGAATCTCGAAAAAATCCGACTCATCGGCGATCTTCGTGATCAGTTCCTTCATGTCATAGGGCTGGTTCGGGTTTGCAGGCACCAGGGTGTCGAGGCTCGGTTCCAGCCGGGCGGGATCGTCGAAGAAGGGGCGTACGGGCGCCTTTTCGCGGTTATTGAGAGGCAGAAAGTCGACGAGGCGGCGCGTTTCGGCCAACGCCTCCACATCATTCTCGAACGCGCCATCGGCCACGGATGATTTGCGGGTATGGGTCGAGGCACCGCCGAGTTCTTCGGCGGTAACCTGTTCATTTGTTACGGTCTTCACCACATCCGGGCCGGTGACGAACATGTAGGAGCTGTCTCTGACCATAAAGATGAAGTCGGTCATCGCAGGAGAATAGACTGCCCCGCCCGCGCAGGGCCCCATGATCAGGCTGATCTGCGGAACCACGCCCGAGGCCATGATGTTGCGCTGAAACACCTCGCCGTAGGCCGCGAGGGAGGCTACACCTTCCTGAATGCGCGCGCCGCCTGAATCGTTGATCCCGATCACCGGAGCGCCGTTCTGTATGGCCATGTCCATGATCTTGCAGATTTTTGCGGCATGGGTTTCCGAGACCGAGCCGCCCATCACAGTGAAATCCTGTGCAAAGACATAAATCATGCGGCCATTGACCGTGCCCCAGCCGGTGACGACCCCGTCGCCTGCCGGACGATCCTGCTGCATGCCGAAGTCGGTGCAGCGATGGGTCACGAACATGTCGAATTCCTCAAACGAGCCCTCGTCGAGCAAAAGTTCGATCCGTTCGCGCGCGGTGAGCTTGCCTTTGGCATGCTGGGCGTCGATGCGGCGCTGGCCGCCGCCCAGACGGGCGGTGGCCCGACGCTCTTCCAGTTGCGCGAGAATATCCTTCATCCGACGGCTCCCTTTGACGGCTTCCCCCCCCCCCGAGGGTTGCAGGACATTAGCGAGAGGAACGTACGGTCGAAAGAAGAATCGGGAAAATTTCAAAATCTTCGGCGGCATCGTATTTGCGAATTGAAACTTTGCAGGATGAATGGCTTGTTTAGCAGCAGTTCCGGCGCTAGGGCGTAGCGTCCCGTGCCAAAAGTTTGCCATGCCCGTGCCCTTCGTAACCGTCGGCCTTCTCGTTGCCTCCAACATCTTCATGACTTTTACCCGGTACGGGCGATTGAAATTCAGGACGACGCCCTTGGTCACGGTCATCCTGATCCGCCACGCGATCGCGTTCATTGAATGTTGCCTGATGGTGCCTTGCAACCGCATCGGGCGCGGACATTTCTAAATCTCCGGGCTAAAGACGATGCTGGAAGTGATCACCCTCTCGGTTTTCGCTGTATTTTCGGTGCTGTACCTCAAGGAGCCACTCAGCTGGAACCACCTCGCAGGCTTTGGTTTCTTCGGGGCGGAGGCGTTCTTCATCTATCGCAAGTGGAATTGACGAGGCGTTTCGCGCCATGAGACCCTCTTGAAAACAGAGGGCATCATGGCGGGATACAAGCTTTACGGGTGGCGGCAGACCGGCTCGATGGCGATCGAGGCGGCGCTGGAGAAGGCGGGCGTGGCTTCAGAGCTGATCCCGGTCAGCCGCGCCACGGATGAAAATCTTACCAAAGCCTTTGCCCGGATCAACCCGCAACGGCAGTTGCCCGCACTGGCCCTGCCCGACGAGACGTTGATCGCTGAAGGGCCCGCAATCCTGAGCCACATCGGGGATGCGCATCCTGCCGCCGGGCTGATCCCCGCACCGGGGAGTTCCGCGCGCGCGCCATGACCGCTGGATGGCCTGTTTCCATCGCAACGTCTACGAAGGGATGCTGCGACGGATGAGACCCGAAGCCTGTACGACCGACCCCGCAGGGGTTGTGGGAGTGAAGGCCGCAGCAGACAGCTACGTGAACCGGCATTTCCAGATTTTCGAGGCAAAACTGGGGGATGGCCCTTTTCTCTTTGGAGAGCGGATCATGATGTTCGACATCTACCTGAGGATGCTGACATGGTGGATTGACGGTGCCTTGCTTGCGGCAGAGTGTCCGCGCGTTCATCGGCTGGGCAAAGCCGCCTCGGCGCGGCCCGTGCCAGCGGCAGTGACGGCCCGCCATTTTGGCTGGGATGGACAATCCCACAGCCCCGGCGTAGCCAAGACGCATGACCCACCCTGCCCCACGGTTTCTGGACCGGACCACCCCGCCTCATCTGGCCACGCTGATCCTGCTTGCGGGGTTGGCGGCATTGGCTATGAACATCTTTTTGCCCTCGCTGCCCGGAATGGCAGCTTGGTTCGGGGTGCCTTATGGGCTGATGCAGCTGTCGGTATCGCTATACCTTGGCTTTTCGGCAGTGCTGCAGTTGGTGATCGGGCCGTTGTCGGACCGCTATGGGCGCAGGCCGGTGATTTTGTGGGGCGTGGGGCTGTTTCTGGTGGCGACGGTGGGCACGCTGATCGCACCGAATGCAATGATATTCCTGATCTTTCGTATGATGCAGGCTGTGGTCGCGACTGGAATCGTCCTGTCGCGTGCGGTGGTGCGCGACATGGTGGCCGACGCGCAAGCAGCATCGATGATTGGCTATCTGACGATGGGGATGTCGCTGGTACCGATGATCGGACCGGTGATCGGCGGGGTTCTGGATGAGCAGTTCGGATGGCAGGCGAACTTCGGTCTGCTTTTGGTGCTGGGCGGGGTGGTCATGGCTCTGACCTGGGCCGATCTGGGCGAGACTGCCGTGCTGCGGCGGGTATCCCTGGCCGAGCAGGTTCGGCTTTACCCCCTTTTGCTGCGATCGCAGCGGTTCTGGGGGTACGCGCTGTCTGCCGCCTTCTCCTCGGGGTCGTTCTTTGCCTACCTTGGTGGTGCGCCCTATGTGGGAAATGTGGTTTTTGGGCTGGGCTCTTCACAGATCGGGGCCCTGTTTGCGATTACGGCTGTGGGCTACCTGATCGGCAACTTTCTTGCGGGGCGGTTTTCGGTGCGGGTGGGGATGAACCGGATGGTCCTGTGGGGGGCAATCGCGACGGTCGCGGGGCTGGGGCTGTTGCTGGTGCTGACCCTCGCGGGGGTGCATTCGCCCTATGTCTTCTTCGGGCTGACGGTGATGATGGGGCTGGGCAACGGCATCGGCTTGCCCTCCGCCAATGCGGGGATGATGTCGATCCGGCCAGAAATTTCGGGCACCGCCTCGGGCCTCGGCGGTGCGATCATGATCGGCGGCGGCGCGGGGCTCGCGGCGCTGGCGGGTTCTTTGCTGCACCCAGGGGCGAGCGAGATGCCACTCATCCTTTTGATGCTGGGGTCGGCGGTGGGTTCGCTGATCTCCATTCTCGCGGTAATCCGGCGGGCGCGGGTGTTGGGGCTGGCGGTTTAGGGCTTTCGACTTTTTCGAACATGCTTGCAGAGTATTCTTCAGACCAAATATCCAGAGTGGCCCTACTCATCCTCGCCTGCCCTGGGTGTAATTCTGAAAGCCCTCAGGCTAATTTTCACGAGGACGCTCCAGTCTTCATTTCCGTCGAATTCTTCGCTTTAGGAACAAAGATTCTTCCGGTCGGCCGGATGCTTCGTTTGGTTAGTGACATTTTGCTATTCAATTTTCTTCTGAAGCTCGGGCTCCGCCTGCCACTTCCTCGACGCGCGGGCCTGAGACCGGATTGATCGTTGCGCCAGCAACAGCACGCGTCAGCCGCCCAGAAACCTGCGGCGCGCCTCAGCCTCGATGTTCAGGCGCATCTGCAGATCTGCGAGTTTCGCCATCTCGGCCCGCTGTGCCGCCTCGCCCACAGCGGCCTGCAGGCACAGAAGCTGTGCCTCGATCGCCTTGCGCAGTTCAATCTCACGCGGGAGAGCCCCGGCCTCAGCCATAATGCGAAAGCCCACGGCCTCAATGCTGCCGGCGTCATGCGCGGGGTCGAGCGGTTTTCCCGCGCCGGGCAAGTTGTCGAACTGACCTTCGGCCTGAGCCTTGCGGATCTGACGTTCGGCGAGGTCGGAAACTTTCATGGCGAAATCCTCCTGAATGCAGGGTGACGGGAACGGGCGGCACTGTCCACTGCCCGCACGATCAGCCGCTGAAGCTGGCCAGAATCCGCGCGATGTCATCCTTCAAATGTACGCGGTGGTGGCGAAGAGCGGACTCGGCTGCTTCTGTCATCGGCTCCAGCCGCGTTTCGGCGCGGTGAACCTGGCGGTTGACGGCGTGATAGTTGTCCACCAGCGTCGCGAAATGGGCGTCGCGCGCCTTGAGGAGGTGGATTTTCTCGACAGCGGCGGGGAATTCATCAGCGAGTTCGTGCGGGGTATGCGACATCGGGGCAGCCTTTCGAAAGGGGTTGGCCGCCAGCATCGCAGCGCTGCGAGGGTCGTGCCTTGATGCGGATCAAGTCAGCGCGCGGCGGGCCGGAAGCCTGCCGCCCGCGCCTCGGGGATGCTACAGAACCACGCCTCGCCCTTGCCGGGGGTGATGCGGGTACCCGCATAGTCACGCTGGCCGGGCAGGTGGAAGATCCGGCCACGGGCCGAGATGTTGCCCTTGATCGGGCAGCCCAGCGCTGCCGGGGTCTGGAGAACGGCGCGATAGGCTGACGGCGCCACCATCTGCCCGCCCCAGATGCCGCGTCCCGCCGCGCGGGCCAGCGCCTCCTTGGGCAGGTAGCGCCCGGAGTATCGGGTATAGGCCGAGGCCGCGCCACTTATCACCATCAGGGAGCCAAGGTCGCGCCCCTCTGCCTGGCAGGTAGCGACAGTCCGACCATATCTGTCAGTCTCCACCGCCAGACAGTGCAGAGTCTGGCCAGCGGTCGCGCGGGTCAGCACTTCCTGCGCCCAGATGCCGCAAGGCCAGGGTTCGCCGTCAAGGTCACAGTCCTGCCCGCGTTCGGGCGCGTCGATCCCGAAGAGGCGGAGGGAGAGGCCGGCAAGACGCAGCGAGTCGCCGTCACGAACCTCGCCCAGCCCCTCGATCACCGGGGTCGCAGCTACAGATGCACAAACCGACAGGCATAGTGACACGTAGATAAACAGACGCGGGGCGAACCTACGAGCGGTATGAATCATGAACATTCCATGAACGTACAGCCGCATGCCTTGCGGTTCAAACATTTGCGGCAGACATGCTTAACGCTTGGCCGGAACTTTGGCCTAACGCTGCGCCTGACGCCAGTCGGGGTTGATCCAGGGTTGCAGGTTCGAGGGAGCCAAAGGCGCCCGCCCGAGCACATGGTCGGCTGCCTTCTCCCCCACCATGATCGAGGGTGCGTTAATGTTGCCGTTTGTAACCTGCGGAAAGACCGAGCTGTCGGCCACCCGCAGCCCGTCCACCCCGATCACCCGGCACTCAGTGTCAACCACGGCCATCGGATCATGGCGTGCGCCCATGCGGGCCGTACCACAGGGGTGATATGCGCTTTCGGCGTGCTCGCGGATGAAGGCGTCAATGTCGGTATCGCTCTGAGCGGCCGAACCCGGCTGGATCTCATGCTTGACGAAGGGCTTGAAGGCAGCTTGCTCAAAGATCTCGCGGGTAAGGCTAATACATCTGCGAAATTCTTGCCAGTCATCGGGGTGGGACATGTAATTGAAACGAATGACTGGTGAGTCGTTCGGGTCGGGCGAGCGCAGGGTAACAGACCCACGGCTTTTCGACCGCATCGGGCCGACATGGGCTTGAAAGCCGTGCCCTTCGGCAGCGGCGCGGCCATCATAACGAACCGCGATGGGTAGGAAATGGTACTGGATGTCAGGGTACTCCACCCCGGCGGCAGAACGGATGAAAGCGCAGGCTTCGAACTGGTTTGACGCGCCAAGGCCTTTGCCGGTCAGCATCCATTGCGCGCCCACCCGCGCCTTGCCCCAGAGGTTCCAGTGCTTGAACAGGGTTACCGGCTGCAGCGCGGCGTACTGCATGTAGATTTCCAGATGATCCTGCAGGTTGGCACCGACACCGGGGCGATTGGCCACAACGGGAATACCCAAGGCCTGCAGCGCCGCCCCGCCCCCGATGCCAGACAGCAGGAGCAGCTTTGGCGTGTTGAGGGATGATGCGCTGAGGATCACCTCGCGCGCCGCACGGATCACGGACACGGATGCGCCGCGCCGGATCTCGACACCTACGGCACGGCCGCCTTCGATCGCCACACGCTGAGCCAGTGCCCGGACAACCTGGACATTACCGGTGGCCTCGGCGGGGCGCAGATAGGCATTGGCGGCCGACCAGCGGCGGCCTTTCCAGATTGTCGCCTCCATTGGGCCGAAACCCTCCTGTTGCGCGCCATTGTAGTCGGAGGTGACGGGATACCCCGCCTCGGCCCCTGCCTTGATGAAGGCATCGAACAACGGATTGCTGCGGGGCCCGCGTGTGATGTGCAACGGACCGTTTGTGCCGCGCTGTTCGGGCCCCGATCCGCCGTGCGAATGCTCCATCCGCTTGAAATACGGGAGGACATCGGCATACGCCCAGCCGTGCGCGCCCATCTCGGCCCAGGTGTCGAAGTCGCGGGCGTGGCCGCGCACGTAGACCATGCCGTTGATCGAGGACGACCCGCCGATGACCTTGCCGCGTGGCGTGACGAGGCGGCGTCCGCCAAGATGTGGTTCCGGCTCGGTCCGCAGCCCCCAGTCATAAAGGCTCATGTTCATCGGAAAGGACAAGGCGCCCGGCATCTGGATGAAGGGGCCCGCATCTGACCCGCCGTGCTCAATTACGATGACACGGCGCCCGGCTTCGGCGAGACGAAAGGCTAATGCGCATCCGGCAGAACCGGCTCCAACGATGACGTAATCTGCATGCATTCCAGGGGTCATTCTTTGCAAGGGACGGAAGCGGCGGACCCGGTCGCGCCGGAGCTGGCGGGTGGGAGGCGTGTCGGGCACGACGCGGGTATCAGGGAGAGCGGTCGGGGCCATCGCGCAGTTCTGCGGCCAGATAGGCCATCGCCGTGCGCACCGCCGCATCACCATCCGGCGCGCCGGGGCGCAGCGCCTGACGCAGGTAAAGCCCGTCGATCAGAGATCCCAGGCCAGCCGCAACCTCGCCTGCGCGGGGTCCTGCCAAGGGACGCAAGGCCGAGCCCAACGTCGATTGCATCCGCCGCTGATAGACTGCGACCAGCCGCTGCGCCTCGGGCACCGTCTGGGCCAACAGCCAGAAGTTCAGCCAGGCGCTGACCGCCTCGCGCCGGAAGTTCGCGGGGCTGAAGGAGGCGACGATGACCGCGCGCAGCCGCTCCTTCGGGCCTTGCGCCAATGCCAGCGCCCCGCGCACCTCGGCGCCGTAAAGCGTCATGATGTGGCGCATGGCCGCAAGGAACATGTCCTCTTTCGAGCCGAAGTAATGATGTGCCAGCGCCGAAGACATGCCTGCCCGCCGCGCAATCTGCGCGACCGTCACATCCAATGAGCCCGCCCGCCCGATCTCGACAATCGTGGCTTTGACGAGCGCGGTCTTTCGGATAGGCTCCATCCCAACCTTCGGCATCGTCGCGCCCCCTTGATGAGAAAAACACTTGCCAAAGCGACGTTGCGTGAAGTTTATTGACTCGTCAATCAACAAAAAAACCTCGACAGGGAAACTCATGACCAACATCAAAACAGCACTTTTGAGTACCGCCGTCTTTCTGTTCGCCGTTCCGGCCTTTTCCGAAGGGTGCGACAAGGTAACCTTCTCGGACGTTGGCTGGACGGACATCACCGCAACGACGGCCACAGCGTCGATCATCCTTACCGCGCTTGGCTATGAGACAGAGACGAAAATCCTCGCGGTGCCAGTCACCTATACCTCGATGGCAGAAGGCGATATCGACGTGTTTCTCGGCAATTGGATGCCCACGATGGAGGGCGACATTGCCACCTACCGCGATGAGGGAACGGTCGAGGTGCTGCGCGAAAACCTGAAGGGCACTCAGTACACATTGGCCACCAACGCCAAGGGCGCGGAGCTTGGGATCAAGACCTTTGCCGACATCGCCGCCAACGCCGATGCGCTGGACGGCAAGATTTACGGGATCGAGGCCGGCAATGACGGCAACCGCCTTATCATGGACCTGATCGCTGCTGATACGTATGGCATGTCCGCGCTGGAAGTCGTCGAAAGCTCGGAGCAGGGAATGCTCGCGCAGGTCGCCCGCGCCGATGAACGGGGCGAGCCGGTCGTCTTCCTTGGCTGGGCGCCGCACCCGATGAACGCGGCATTTGACATAACCTACCTCACCGGCGGCGAAGAATGGTTCGGCGCGGAAGGCAGCGTCTTCACCAACACCCGCGCAGGCTACGCCGCCGAATGCCCGAATACCGGCAAGTTCCTGCAGAACCTCGTATTCTCCCTCGAGATGGAGAATACGATCATGGGCGCGATCTTGAACGATGGCGCCGACCCGACCGACGCGGCCAAGGCTTGGCTGCAGGCCAACCAGGGCGCCATCGCCCCGTGGCTGGACGGAGTGACGACCAAGGATGGCGGCGATGCCGTGGCGGCCGTTACGGCCGCGCTGCAATAATCCGCAAAGCCCCGGGTCACCCCCGGGGCTTTCCACTCTGAGGGGTTGCGGGGCACCATGGCTGATCCATTCATTCCGAAGATACCCGTCGGCGACGTTGCCGAGATGGGCTTCGATTGGTTGAAATCCAACGCGCGCTGGCTGTTCGATGCGGTGTCCGAGGTAATGGAACGCATGATCGACGGTGTATTGTGGCTGTTGCAGGCGCCGCATCCGCTCGTGGTGATTGCGGCCTTCGTCGCGGTCACCTGGGCGTTGCAGCGATCTTGGAAAACCTGCGCGCTGGTGGTGATCGGCTTTCTCTTCATCCTCAACCAGGGATATTGGGAAGAGACGACCGAGAGCCTCGCGCTCGTGCTTTCCGCCTGTGTGGTCTGCATGGGGTTGGGAGTGCCGATGGGCATCTGGCTTGCGCACCGGCCTCGCGCCTATGCCGCCGTCAGCCCGGTGCTTGATCTGATGCAGACGTTGCCGACCTTTGTCTACCTGATCCCCGCCATCATCTTCTTTGGCCTTGGCATGGTGCCGGGGCTGATCGCCACGGTGATTTTCGTGCTGCCCGCGCCGATCCGGCTGACGTTCCTCGGTGTCTCCACCGCGCCACAGGCGCTGCTGGAGGCGGCAACCGCCTTTGGCGCGACGCCGTCGCAGCGGCTGTGGAAGGTGGAACTGCCTTGGGCCTTTCCGCAGATCATGGCCGGGCTGAACCAGACCATCATGCTTTCGCTGTCGATGGTCGTCATCGCGGCCTATGTGGGCGCTGACGGGCTCGGCAAGCCCGTTGTGCAGGCGCTGAGCCGGGTGGACACCGCACTCGGGTTTGAGTCAGGCTTCGTGATCGTCGTGGTCGCCATCATTCTTGACCGCATGCTGAGGGTGAACCGCGCATGAATGCCCTGCATCCAGCCGTTGAATTCGACCGGGTGTCGATCGTGTTCGGGGACCGGCCGGACCTTGCGCTTCCCCAGATGGACGCAGGGCGCAGCCGGGCCGAGGTACAGACGTCCACTGGTCAGATCCTCGGCGTGCATGACTGCTCGTTGACGGTGGCCACGGGCGAGATCCTCGTGCTCATGGGTCTGTCTGGCTCGGGCAAATCCACCTTGTTGCGCGGGGTGAACGGGCTGAACCCGGTGGTGCGCGGCGAGGTGCGGGTGAATGACGGGGACCGCATGATCTCGGTCACGAAGGCCGCGCCTGAAGTGCTGCGCAAGCTGCGTCTTTCGCGGATCGCGATGGTTTTTCAACAATTTGGCCTGCTGCCTTGGCGGACGGTGCGTGAGAATGTCGGCCTCGGGCTGGAACTTGCGGGCCTGACCCCCGACCAGCGTCGCGCGCGTGTCGATGCACAGTTGGATCTTGTGAACTTGACGCCTGCCGCCGAGCGCAAGGTGGGCGAGCTTTCGGGCGGCATGCAGCAGCGCGTGGGCCTTGCCCGCGCCTTTGTGACCGAGGCGCCGATCCTGTTGATGGACGAGCCGTTTTCGGCGCTGGACCCCCTGATCCGCACCCGCCTGCAGGATGAACTGTTGGAACTGCAGGCCAAGCTTAAACGCACGATCATCTTTGTCAGCCATGATCTGGACGAGGCGTTCAAGATCGGCGACCGCATCGCCCTGATGGAGGGGGGGCGCATCGTGCAATGCGGCACGGCGCGAGAGATCTTCTCCAACCCCGTGTCGGATTATGTCGCCGATTTCGTCAATCACATGAACCCTTTGGGCGTGCTGACCGCGCGGGATGCGATGTTCCAGCTGCCCGGACTGGTGCCAAGTTCGGGCGTGGTGGCGCCGGACATGCCGATCCGTTCCGTGATGGAGATGCTGAAGGGCGAGGTCCGCGCCGTAACGGTGATCGAAGACGGCGCGCCCATCGGGATCGTTTCGCGTGAGGCGGTGCTGGCGCGGCTTCTCAATCCGCGCGGAGCGGTGGTAAAGCCCTAAAGCTGCGAGGCCGGGCCCGAAGCGGCTCGCCAGGCAGACACCGGGGGCAAATACCGGCCTCCCGGCACGGTCGCTCCGGCATGGCATGCGGTAAGGTGATGCCTACTCCGGCTTGGCTGCCGCTGTCTTGCGCGGCGCGGGTTGGGCAGCGGTCTTAGGTTTGGCAGCGGCCTTGGGTTTGGGCGCTGCCTTGGGTTTGGGGGCGGTCTTGGGTTTGGCAGCCTTTCCAGCAGGTTTCGTGGTCTTTGCCGCTAGTTTCGCGTTCGCTGCCGCCTTCACCTTGGCCGGTTTGCCTTTGCCCGCCTTTTCCGCCACGATCTGCAGAGCGTCTTCCAGAGTTACTGCATCCGGCTCCAACTCCTTGGGCAGCGTGGCGTTGATTTTTCCCCACTTGATGTACGGTCCGTAACGCCCCGGCATAACCGAGATTTCCCCGCCCGATGGGTGATCGCCCACGACGCGCAGCGGCCCTGCAGGTGCTGCCGTTGCACGTCCACGGCTGGCCTTTTGTGCGAGAACCTCGACCGCGCGGTTCATGCCGATGGTAAAGACCTCCTCCACATCGGCGAGGTTGGCATAGGTGCTGCCATGCTTGACGAAGGGGCCAAAGCGGCCAATGCCCGCCTCGACCGTCACGCCGTCGGCGGGATGCGGGCCCACTGCGCGCGGCAGGGACAAAAGGTCAAGCGCACGTTCGAGTGTCAGGCTGTCGGGGCCCCAGCCCTTGGGCAGGCTTGCGCGGTCAGGTTTCGGCTCGGCCTCTGTCGCCTCGCCGCGCTGGACATAGGGGCCAAAACGGCCGGTGCGCAGCGAAATAGGGATGCCGTTCGCATCCTCCCCCAACACCCGGCCATCGACGCTGCCACCCTCGCCACCCGAGATGGGGCGGGTGTAGCGGCATTCCGGATAATTGCCGCAACCGATGAAGGCGCCGCCCGAGCGGGCCGTCTTGAGGTGCAGCCGCCCGGTGCCGCAGACCGTGCAGATGCGCGGGTCCGCTCCGTCCCCGCGGGCGGGGTAAAGGTGAGGCGACAGAAATTCATCAATCTTTTCCAATACCTCACTGATCCGAAGGTCAGCAGTTTCCGCCACGGCGGCCGAAAAGTCCCGCCAGAAACGCGCCAGCACATCCTTGTAATCCCGCTCACCTGCCGAAACTTCGTCCAGCTCTGTTTCCAGATCGGCGGTGAAGTCATACTCCACATATTTGCGGAAGAAGTTGGTCAGGAACGCCGTCACCAGCCGCCCTTTATCCTCAGGGAACAGGCGGTTCTTGTCTTTTCGGACATATTCGCGATCCTGAATGGTTGTCAGAACCGAGGCGTAAGTAGACGGGCGGCCGATGCCCAGCTCCTCCATCCGCTTGACCAGCGTGGCCTCGGTGTAGCGGGGCGGGGGTTGGGTAAAATGCTGCTCGGGCATCACCGCGCGTTTTTGCGCAGGCTCGCCCGTCATGATCTGCGGCAGGCGGCCCTCGTCATCGCCATCGTCGTCCCGGCCCTCGTCATAAACCTTCAGGAAGCCCTCAAACATCACGACCTGGCCATTCGCGCGCAGAACAACCTGACCATCGGCGCTGGCCACATCGACGACAGTGCGTTCCAGCCGGGCAGCAGACATCTGGCTCGCGATGGTCCGCTTCCAGATCAAATCGTAGAGTTTCCTCTGATCAGCCTCGATCAGCCGCAGCTTTTCAGGGGCAGCGGCCAAGTCGGTCGGGCGAATGCATTCGTGCGCCTCCTGGGCATTCTTGGCCTTGTTCTTGTACATGCGAGGGCTGTCGGGGACGTAGGTCGGACCAAAGCGGCGCTTGATCTCATCTCGCGCGGCCATGACTGCCTCGGGCGCCATGTCGATCCCGTCGGTGCGCATGTAGGTGATGTGCCCGGCCTCATAAAGCCTTTGCGCCGCGTTCATGCATTGCTTTGCGCCCATACCATGCTTGCGGCTCGCCTCTTGCTGAAGCGTCGAAGTCATGAACGGCGGATAGGGGTTGCGGGTGGCGGGCTTCGCTTCTACCGATAGTACCGTCAATGTTCGAGAAGTGACGGCCTGAACCGCCATTTCGGCCGCCTCGGATGTCGAAATGTCGAATTTGTCCAGCTTCTTGCCACCGAGGACCGTGAGACGCGCCTCATATTCCTGCCCCCTCGGCGTCGATAGCTGCGCCGTCACCGTCCAGAATTCGCGGGCACGAAATGCCTCAATTTCCATCTCGCGTTCCACGATCAGCCGCAGGCATACCGATTGCACCCGACCCGCGGAGCGCGATCCGGGCAGCTTGCGCCAGAGAACGGGCGAGAGGGTAAAACCCACGAGATAGTCCAGCGCGCGGCGGGCCAGATACGCCTCTACCAGCGGGCCGTCGACCTGGCGGGGGTTCTTCATCGCCTCGGTCACGGCATCCTTGGTGATGGCATTGAAGGTTACGCGGCTGACGGTTTTACCCTTCTTCAGGCTGGAGGCCAGCGCCTCCTGCAGGTGCCACGAGATCGCCTCGCCCTCGCGGTCGGGGTCGGTGGCAAGGATCAGGCTGTTGTCGGTTTTCAGCGCCTCGGCAATCGCTCGGACGTGCTTCTTGCTCTCGGCTGCGACCTCCCAGGTCATTTCGAACTGATTCTCGGGGTCAACCGAGCCATCCTTCGCAGGCAGGTCCCGCACATGGCCGAAGGAGGCGAGAACGACGTAGTCGGGGCCGAGATACTTGTTGATCGTCTTTGCTTTGGCGGGCGATTCGACGACGACGACTGGCATGAATTCCCCTGCGCTGACCGAAACGGCACTTTCGCGGCTAGATGGGGCGCCGGGCGATGGAATGTCAACTGCGGCTGCGAGAGCGGGATTTCAGGGCGATCTTGCGGTGAAGAGGCAAAGAATGAGAGTGGGGCGTGCACTCGCGCCCCTTCCGCCTAACCCCGGAGATGTCCTTGCAAAGGAAGATGTCGGGCGTCGCGAGAGGACGACGGGCCCGCTTCGCAAGGGTGGATTTCGTCGCCTCTGGAGCTTCAGTTTCGCGAGACAAGGCCACCGGGGCTGCGGATGATGATCCCCTCCAGTTCCATCGACAGGAGTTCCTGGGCAATAAGGCCCGGCGCGACAGCAAGGTCGCGGATCAGCTGATCCTCGGCCAGCGGGCTGGGGCCGAGGCGGGCAAGGATCTGGCCGTGCACATCCGCGATGTCGGTGCGCGCGCGACGCACGGGGGCCTCGGGGACCGTCGTTGCAACGGCAGGTTCCCGCACTTGAGGCGGCCGCGTTACGGGGCGTCCTAAGGCCTCCAGCACATCGGCTCCGCAGCGCACCAGCGTGGCGCCGTCGCGCAACAGCATGTTGCACCCAGTGGCGCGGGCGTCAAAGGGGTGGCCAGGCACCGCCATTACCTCCCGCCCTTGATCAAGCGCGATGCGCGCAGTGATCAAGCTGCCCGAACGGGCGGCCGCCTCCACCACGACCACCGCCTGGGCGAGGCCCGAGACAATCCGGTTGCGCTGCGGGAAGTGGCGTGATTGCGGCTCCACCCCCATCGGCTGTTCCGAAATCCGGCATCCCTGCTGGCCGATCCTGCGGGCCAGGTCGGCGTTTTCCTGCGGATAAAGCACATCGACCCCACCCGCCTGCACGGCGATCGTGCCATGGGGCAGCGCCGCTTCATGCGCCGCAGCGTCAACCCCGCGGGCAAGGCCAGACACCACCGCAAAACCCGCCTCGCCCAGTTCCGCAGCCAGCCGCCGCGCCATCCGCACGCCGAGCGACGAGGCGTTGCGTGCGCCCACCAGCGCCACCATCGGCCGCGCCATCAGGCCCGCGTCCCCCACCACCCACAGCACAATCGGCGCATCGGGCATGTCGTTCAGCGCTGCGGGAAAGCCCGCCTCGCCATGGCAGATCATGCGCGCGCCCTGTGCCGCGCCGGCCCGCATCTCGGCCAGCGCCACCTCCACCGGACAGGGGCTGTAGCCGTCGATCCCCGCAGCCGCTGCGACGCCAGGCAGGGCCGCAAGCGCCGCCCGGGCCGAGCCTTCCTCCCGCAAAAGCCGGTGTGCCGTCACCGGCCCCACGCGGCGCGAGCGGATGAGCCTCAGCATCGCCAGCCGGTCCTCCTCCGCCCGCGGCGCTGGCGCCGGGTGTGCCGTGAAGATATGCAATCCGTCCGCCATCGTTCCCCCAAGGTCCGATGAGTCGCAGCCTGTGGGACTCGCGGTTAACGGAGTCTGAATCTCGGTGTCTGCATGAAAAAGAATCACTCGTGCCCTCCGTCCCGCATGATTTTGGGCGCGGGAAGGATTGAACCCCGTCCATATTTTTGATCAAATACCTGCAAGAAATGCCGGGAGCCCCGGTCGCCACAGGAGCAACACCATGCTGAACGCCGAAGTCGCCAAACGCCGGGACGATGCCATTTCCCGCGGGGTCGGGATGATGACGCAGATCTATGCCGATCGTGCGCTGAACTCTGAAGTCTGGGACATCGAGGGCAACCGCTATATCGACTTTGCCGCAGGCATCGCCGTGGTGAACACCGGCCATTGCCACCCGCGCATCATGGCGGCGGTGGCCGAACAGATGTCCCGCTTCACCCATACCTGCCATCAGGTCCTGCCCTACGAGTCCTACATCCGCCTGGCCGAGCGTCTGAATGCCGCCGTCCCCGGCGATTTCGCGAAAAAGACGATCTTCGTCACCACCGGCGCCGAGGCCTGCGAAAACGCAGTCAAGATCGCCCGCATCTCCACAGGGCGCAACGGCGTCATCGCTTTTGGCGGCGCCTTCCACGGCCGCACATTCATGGGCATGTCGCTGACCGGCAAGGTCGAACCTTACAAGAAGGGGTTCGGTGCGATGATGCCCGATGTCTGGCACGTCCCCTTCCCGCAAGAGGTGCACATGATCACCACCGAAGACGCGATGGCGGGCATCACCAAACTGTTCAAGGCCGATCTCGACCCTGCCCGCGTTGCCGCCATCATCTTTGAACCCGTGCAGGGAGAAGGCGGTTTCTACCCGGCCCCGAAGGATCTGGTCCGCGCCATCCGCAAGCTCTGTGACGACCATGGCATCATCATGATCGCGGATGAGGTGCAGACCGGCTTCGCCCGTACCGGCACGCTGTTTGCAATGCACGGCTACGATGTGGCGGCCGATCTCACCACCATGGCCAAGGGCCTTGCAGGCGGCCTGCCCCTCGCGGCTGTCACCGGGCGCGCCGAGATCATGGATGCAGCTCACCCCGGCGGCCTCGGCGGCACCTACGGCGGCAATCCGCTCGGGATCGCCGCGGCCAACGCCGTCCTTGATGTGATCGAGGAAGAAGACCTCTGCGGCCGCGCCAACGAACTCGGCAGCCGCCTGAAGCAGCGCCTCGAAGGCATCCGCGCGACCTCTCCGGAAATCGTCGACATCCGCGGCCCCGGCTTCATGGTTGCGGTGGAGTTCGCCAACCCGTCGACCCATGAGCCTGACGCGGGCTTCACAAGCCGCGTCCGGATGGAGGCGTTGAAGCGCGGCCTCATCCTGCTCACATGCGGCGTCTACGGCAACGTCATCCGCTTCCTCGCCCCGATCACCATCCCCGATGCGCATTTCTCGGAGGCCATGGAGATCCTCGAAGCCAGCGTCGTCGCCGCCCGCCAATAAACCAGATCAGCCCCGCTTCATCTATTCATAAATATCCCGGGGTCCGGGGCAGCGCCCCGGGTCTCGGTCGCGAAAAAACCGCCCCGGCGCTGTGTCCCGGCGCTCTGGCCCCGCAGCGAGGTCCGGCATGCTGTCCTACCAACACATCTACCACGCCGGAAACCTTGCCGATGTCCAGAAGCACGCGCTCCTGGCTTTCATGCTCGATTACCTGGTGCAGAAGGACAAACCGCTCAGCTACATCGAAACCCACGCGGGCCGGGGGCTTTATGACCTTCGCTCGGACGCGGCGCTGAAGACTGGCGAGGCGGAAAAGGGCATCTCGCTTGCCGAAGACTGTTTCCCCCTCGCGCACCCCTACCGCCAGCGGCTGGCCGAGGCGCGCGCGCGGTTCGGGCCGACCGCCTACCCGGGCTCCCCGCTTATCGCAGCGCTCTCCTTGCGCGACATCGACACGATCCATCTTTGCGAGTTGCACCCGGCAGAGGTGCAGGCCTTGCGCCATGCGCTTCTGCCATGGGGCGCGCATGTCCATGCGAGCGACGGGATGCAGAAGGCGCTCGCCCTCTGCCCGCCCACCCCGCGTCGGGGGCTGATGCTGATCGACCCCTCGTGGGAGGTGAAATCCGACTATGACATCATCCCGAAGACCATCAGCCACATCGCGCGAAAGTGGAACGTCGGCACCATCGCGCTGTGGTATCCGCTGCTCGACGGCGCTCCACATTCCCCCATGCTGACCTCCCTCACCGAGGCGCATCCCGGCGCGTTGCGCCATGAGGTCCGCTTCCCCCCCGTCCGGCAGGGGCACCGGATGCTGGGCTCGGGGATGTTCATCCTCAACCCGCCCTTTGGCACCGAAGCCGAGGCCGGGCGTCTGACCGCAGCCTTCTGCACGCTCGCCTGACCGCGGCGTTCTTGCAAAGTCGCAGCCGCCAACCCTGTTCAATCCTGCACACAGGTCCTATCCTCAACCCATGATTCAATCCCTGCTCCAGCGCCTTCTGGCCCCCGCCCCCGCCCGCCTGCCCGATCCTGACGCCCGCCTCGCGCTGGCAGCACTTCTGGTGCGCATTGCCCGCACAGACGGGCTTTATGCCGCAGAAGAGGTGGCCCGCATCGACCGGATCCTGATGGCGCGCCACGCGCTCAGCCCGTTCGAGGCAGCAGACCTGCGCGCCACAGCCGAAGAACTCGAAGTCCACGCGCCGGACACCATCCGCTTTACTCGCGCGCTGAAGGAGGCGACGGCAGTGGAGGATCGGGCAAGTCTGCTGCGCGCCATGTGGTCGGTGGTCGTGGTCGACGGACAGAGGGATGCCGCTGAAGAACAGCTGATGCGGCTGGTGGCCCATCTTCTGGGACTGACGGACGTCGAAAGCGCTCTGGCACGGCAGCAAGCGGACCGGGCATGACCGCGTCGCTTGGCATGTATGACTTCGGGCCGCTTCGGGCGGCAAATGACCGCTACTGGGCGCTGATCCGTGTGGGGCTCGCCTCCCGCGGGATCGACGCGCCTGCGACGCTTACCCGCGGCGAGCATGCGTTCTGGACGGCATGGCAAGCTGCCGACCTCGTCCTTTCGCAGACCTGCGGCTACCCCTACCGCATGCGGCTGCACGGGTCGGTCACCCTGGTCGGCACCCCAGATTTCGCGCAAGACGGCTGCCTGCCAGGCCATTACTGCTCGGTTTTTGTCGTGCGCGCCAACGAGCCTCGCACAGATCTGGCCGATTTCCGGACCGCGCGCTTTGCCTATAACGAGCCGCTGTCACAATCGGGCTGGGCCGCGCCACAGAACCATGCGGCGGCGCATGGCCTGCACTTCGCCCCGCACGTAAAAACTGGCGGTCATGCCTTGTCGATGCAGGCAGTGGCAAAAGGGCAAGCGGATATTGCATCGCTCGATTCCGTCACTTGGACGCTCTTGCAGCGCCACGATCCGCGTGCCGCCGCGGTGCGAGAGATCGCGCGCACAGAACCCACTCCTGGCCTGCCCTACGTCACGGCCAAAGGTCGCGACCCCGAACCGATCTTTGCGGCCGTCGCCGAGGCAATCGCTGCGCTTGCGTCCGATGATCGGGACACACTTCTCTTGCGCGGAATCGTACGTATCCCTGCCGAAGCATACCTCGCAGTGCCCAATCCACCCGCTCCTGGCCATTTTGCGCAAATGAATTGACCATACCGCCAAGTGACCTTGCGGAACTGTCAGAAAACTTGTTGGAAATTGTCCATACCAGCGGCTAGCACCCTGGAAATCGCAACGACGGGATGACAAGCTCTTCCCGCAGAGGAGCAAAAGCCCACCCCTATGGCCGACACGCCTGTCATCGAAATCCGCGATCTGCACAAGGCCTATGGTCGGCTCGAAGTTCTCAAGGGCGTCGATCTGGTGGCGCCACGTGGCAACGTCGTGTCGCTGATCGGGTCGTCCGGGTCGGGAAAATCTACGCTTCTGCGTTGCTGCAACCTGCTGGAAGACAGCCAGAAGGGCGAGATCACCTTCGAGGGTGAGGCAGTGCGCTGGAAAGGCACTGGTCAGGCCCGCCACCCGGCAGACCGCGCTCAGGTGACGCGGATGCGTACCAACCTGTCCATGGTTTTCCAGCAATTCAATCTCTGGTCGCACCTGTCGATCCTGCAGAACGTGATGGAAGCCCCAGTCACTGTGATGCGCCGCGACCCCAAGGAGGTCGAGGAAAAGGCCCGCCACTACCTCGCCAAAGTGGGGATCGTGGAAAAATGCGACGCCTGGCCCGCCCAGCTTTCTGGCGGGCAGCAACAACGCGCAGCCATCGCCCGTGCCTTGTGCATGGAGCCGCGGGCACTGTTGTTTGACGAACCCACCTCCGCACTCGACCCCGAGCTTGAACAGGAGGTGGTCAAGGTGATCAAGGCGCTGGCCGAAGAAGGTCGAACCATGATCCTCGTGACCCATGACATGAAACTTGCCGCCGATGTGTCGGATCACGTGATCTTCCTGCATCAGGGAAAGATCGAAGAAGAAGGGCCGCCGGACCGATTGTTCGGAACCCCGCAGACGCCCCGTCTGCAGGGGTTCCTGTCCGCCACTGCCTGAGCCTTACCAATATCAATTCAACCTATGGAGACCACATGAACCAGCTTCTGCTCGCGACGACCCTTCTCGCAATGACCGCCGGATTTTCCACTGCCCAGACCGTGCGTCTTGGCACCGAAGGCGCCTACCCGCCCTTCAACTTCATCAATGACGCAGGCGAGGTCGCGGGCTTTGAGCGCGACGTCGGAGACGAGCTGTGCAAGCGCGCGGCCCTGACCTGCGAATGGGTGACCAACGAATGGGACAGCATCATTCCGAACCTGCAGTCGGGCAACTATGATGTGATCATCGCCGGCATGTCGATCACCCCCGAGCGTGACGACGTCATCGACTTCAGCCAGAACTATTTCCCCCCGGCCGCCTCGGCCTATGTCGCGGCCTCCGCCGATGCCGATATCGTGAGCGGCGTTGTCGCGGCTCAGGTTTCGACCATCCAGGCAGGACATGTGGCTGAAACCGGCGCTACCTTGCTGGAATTCGCCACCCCCGACGAAACCCTCGCCGCGGTGCGCAATGGCGAAGCAGTGGCGGTGTTTGCCGACAAGGACTTCCTTGCCCCCATCGTGGCGGAATCGAAAGGCGAACTGATGTTCGTGGGCGAGCCTGTGCAGATCGGTGGCGGCGTAGGCCTCGGCCTGCGCGAGTCCGACACCGAACTGAAGGGCAAGCTGGATGTGGCCATCACCTCGATGAAGGAAGACGGCTCGCTCAATGCACTGATCGAAAAGCACTTCGGCCCCGAAACGGTGAAGTTCTGATGCAAGGCAGGGGCGCGCCGTGAACCGCGCGCCCCACCGCCGATGTTCGCGTTCTGCGCAGACCCAAAGTCGATCGAAGGGCTTTCCTGGCTCAGCTGCTACCTGACAACAGGCAAGCATCTGGATTTCTATTGGTCTTTCGTGACCGTGCTGGTGCTGCTTGCGATCACCGCCCCTGCGGCGCTGATGATGGGTTTCGCCGGCGCCATGGCCGCGCGCAGCCCGTTTTTGCCCGTGCGGATGCTGGGCAAGGGCTATACTGCGATGGTGCGGGGCATTCCCGACATCGTGTTCTTTTTGTTCTTCGTCATAGCGCTTGATCAGGGGCTCGAGTGGGTAGTGCATCAGATCCGCTGCCCTGACTGGACCGAACCGGTGCGCCAAGGGCTGGAGTTCCGCGTCTGCCCCGCAGCAAAGGTGCCCCCAGGCGATGCTGCGCAGACCTGGCACCAGATCTATGGCTTTGCCATTGCCATCTTTACCTTTGCCATCGTCTTCGGCGCCTTTGCGGCCAACGTCCTTTATGGCGCAATGCAGGCCGTGCCGCGTGCACAACTGGAAACGGCCGAGGCTTACGGCATGTCCAATGGCCAGGTGTTTCGCCGGATCCTGATGCCGCAGATGTGGGTCTATGCCCTGCCCGGACTTTCGAACCTGTGGATGATCCTGATCAAGGCGACGCCGTTGCTGTTCCTCCTGGGCGTGCGCGACATCGTTTATTGGGCGCGCGAACTGGGGGGGATGAAGACGCAGGCCTTCGAGTATCCGCACCCTGACTGGCGGCTTTACTACTTCCTGTTTCTTCTGGTCTTCTACCTTTGCTTCACCAGGGTGTCGGAAATCGTGCTCTCCCGTATCTCGGCGCGGCTGTCCAAGGGGCAAGCTACGGCGGCGGGTGAAGCGATGCGGAAAGCGGGCGCATGAGCTGTTGGGAAACCATCGGGGATTATGCCTTCCGCTCGCTTGGGTATGGCGAGAAGCTGCTGCCGCGCACCGATTTCACGCTGTGCCACCAGTTCACGTTGATCGGGTCGGGGCTGATCTGGAACCTTTACTTCGGTATCCTTGCCCTGATGCTGGGATTCTTTCTTGCCACTGCGGTAGCGATGGCGAAAGCCGCCCGCTCGCCCTATGCCCGCAAACCGGCCGATTGGTTCGTCTTTGTCTTTCGAGGATCGCCGCTCTTCATCCAGTTCTTTCTGGCCTATGAATTGCTGCAGATGCTGCCAAAGGCGGGGATCAACGTCTTTGGTCTGACGATAGAGACGGCCTGGACCACCAAGGCCTGGGCGGGTGCCCTGTTTGTACTTTTCCTCAACACCGCCGCCTATTCGGCCGAAATCTTTTACGGCGCGCTGCGGTCGATCCCGAAGGGAGATCTGGAGGCGGCTGATGCCTATGGTATCACCGGATGGGACCTCTTTCGTCGCATCCAGTGGCCGACGATGCTGCGGCTCGCCTGGCCTGCGTATACGAACGAGGCGATCTTTCTGTTCCATGCAACGACTTTGGTCTTCTTCTCGGGCTTTCCTGCGTTTCAGCAACGGGGCGACGCGCTTTATTATGCCAATTATTTCGCCGATAAGACCTTCAACCCGTTTATTCCCTACCCCATCGTCGCCTTCTATTTCATCTGCCTGACGCTTTTGCTGACGCTGCTGTTCAACGCGGTAAACCGACACCTCAATCGGCACCTGCCGTCAAACGAGCGAAGCAGAATCCGCTTGCGTCCTCAGATGATCCGATAGTATTGTTGATTTGATCAAATTATCCGGGCACCCGCCCGGACCCCCGGCGCCGCCAAGGCGCGACATGGGGGCGGGGATCAAAACATGAGGGAAGGATCAAGGGCATGATCCACAGCTTGCGCGTCTGAGGCCTTTTGGCCGGAACGCCTGTGGTCGCGCCCCTGACCAAGACACAAATGATGAAGGACTATTTGCGCAAGCACCCGTCGGTGCGAACGATCCGCGTGGCGGCAGCGGACCTGAACGGCCAGGCCCGGGGCAAGCGTGTGCCTGCCCGCTTTGCCGACAAGGTGGTGAAGGATGGAACACGGTTCCCCTTCTCGGTTCTCAATCTCGATATCTGGGGTGAAGATATCGACGACAGCCCACTGGTGTTCGAGGAGGGGGATCAGGATGGCGTTTTGAAACCCACGGAACGTGGCTTCATACCCATGCCGTGGCTTGAGGCGCCGACAGCCCTGCTGCCGATCTGGATGTTTCGCGAAAACGGCACGCCTTATGACGGCGACCCCCGCCATGCGCTGCGCGCCGTGGTGGATCGCTACAAGGCGCGTGGCCTGACCCCCGTCTGCGCAATCGAGCTTGAATTCTTCCTGATCGACGATTCCGGCAAAACGATGCAGGTCCCGGCAAGCCCCCGTTCCGGTAAACGGAGAAAGGCCGCCGAGACGCTGTCGATCCGCGCTTTGGATGCCTTCGACACCTTCTTCACCGATCTGTACGACGCCTGCGAGGCGATGGACATTCCCGCCGATACCACCACCTCGGAAACGGGCCTTGGCCAGTTCGAGGTGAATCTGATGCATTGCGACGACCCGCTGCGCGCCGCCGATGACGCATGGCTGTTCAAGATGCTGGTCAAGGGCCTCGCCCGCCGACACGGCTTTGCAGCAAGCTTCATGGCCAAGCCCTATCCGGAATACTCCGGCTCTGGCCTGCACACTCACTTCTCGGTGCTGGACGAGGCGGGCGACAACGTGTTCGACTCGGGCGGGCCAAAGGGCACGGCAATGCTGAAGCAGGCGGTGGCGGGCTGCCTTTATGCGATGCATGACTCCGCCCTGATCTTTGCGCCGCACCAGAACAGCTTCGAACGCCTGGTCCCCGACAAGCACGCCCCCACGTCGATCTGCTGGGGGTATGAGAACCGCACCGCCGCGATCCGCATTCCTGCAGGCAGTACCGCTGCGCGCAGGATCGAGCATCGTGTGGCGGGAGGGGACGTGAACCCCTACCTCATGCTTGCCGCAATCCTTGGGGCCGCATTGATGGGGATCGAAAACCAGATGGAGGCCCCCTCCCCCATAGTGGGAAACGCCTATGCGGTGGACGGGTTGCCCCAGATCCCCACCACTTGGGAGGCCGCCATCAACGCCTTCGAGAAAAGCGCGATCATCCCGAAGTTCCTGCACCCCGAACTGATCCGCAATCTCGTGCTGACCAAGCGTCAGGAGCTGCATTACATCGCGGAACTGACCCCTGAGGAGCGGATCGAGCTTTACCTCGATACCGTCTGACCCCCCCCCGGCGCCGCGCCCCCTTGACCAAGGGGGAGGTGCGGCGTCACCATTGCACATCCAATCGACAGGCATTTCATGCGCATCGGCATCCTGCAAACCGGCCTCGCGCCAGACAGCCTCGCCCCCGCGATGGGCGACTATCCCGACATGTTCGTCCGGCTTCTGGACGGCCACGGACTCACTTTCCGGGCCTGGCGCGTGCTGGAAGGTGAGTTTCCCGCAAGCGTGCGGGACTGTGACGGGTGGCTGATCACCGGCTCCCGCCATGGCGCCTATGAGGATCACCCCTGGATCCCGCCGCTGGAGGCGTTCATCCGTGACGCCTACGCCGCGCATGTCCCGCTGGTCGGCATCTGCTTTGGCCACCAGATCGTGGCACAGGCCATGGGGGGCCGGGTCGAGCGGCACGCGAACGGCTGGGCGGTAGGCGCCACGGATTATGACTTTGCGGGCGAGACGCTGACGTTGAACGCCTGGCACCGCGATCAGGTCACGACAGTCCCGCCCAATGCCCGCGTCGTGGCGAGCAACGCGTTCTGCGCCAATGCGGCACTTCTGTACGACGACCGCGCCTTTACTGTTCAGGCGCATCCCGAGTTCCGCGCCGATTTCGTTGATGGCCTGATGCAGACGCGCGGCAAGGGCGTGGTCCCCGATGCGCTGATGTCCGAGGCAGCTTCACGTCTTGCCCAACCCATTCACGACCGCACCATCGCGGGCCAGATCGCCGCTTTTTTCAAACAGCCCAGGGCTGCTGCCCAAACCCCAGCAACAGTGTGAGACCCATGTCCAAATGGACCGACCAGCTTCCCGAAGCCGCCCGTGACTATATCGGCAACCGCCGCGTGGATGAGGTGGAATGCGTGATCGGCGACATTGCCGGGGTCGCGCGCGGCAAAGCGATGCCCGCGACAAAATTCGCCAAGCAAACCAACTATTACCTGCCCAATTCGATTTTTCTGCAGACGATCACCGGCGAGTGGGCTGACAACCCGTTCGATGCTTTCACCGAGCCGGACATGGTGCTGGAACCCGACTGGTCTACCGCCACGGCAGCACCCTGGACTGCCGATGTCACCCTGCAGGTGATCCATGATGCCAAGGACCAGCAGGGCAACCTGATCCCCTACAGCCCGCGCAACGTGTTGCGCCGGGTGGTTGGCCTTTACCACGCGCAGGGATGGGCGCCGGTCGTGGCGCCCGAGATGGAGTTCTTTTTCACCGCCCGCAACATCGACCCCAACCAGCCCGTCATCCCGCCCATGGGCCGCACCGGGCGGCGCGCGGCAGGCAAGCAGGCCTATTCGCTTTCGGCTGTGGACGAATACGGCAAGGTCATCGACGATATATACGATTTCGCCGAAGCCCAAGGGCTGGAGATCGACGGCATCTTGCAAGAGGGCGGTGCGGGCCAGGTAGAGCTGAACCTCGCCCATGGCGACCCCGTGCGGCTGGCCGATGATGTCTTCTACTTCAAGCGGCTGATCCGCGAAGCGGCGTTACGTCACGACTGCTTTGCCACATTCATGGCCAAGCCCATCGCGGGGGAGCCAGGCTCGGCGATGCACATCCACACGTCGGTCGTGGATGTGAAAACCGGCAAGAACATCTTTTCCGGGCCGAAAGGAGTTGAAACGGAGGCTTTCATCCACTTCATCGGTGGCTTGCAGAACCACTTGGGCGCCGCGATCGCGGTGATCGCGCCTTATGTGAACAGCTATCGCCGCTACGTCCCCGACTTCGCCGCCCCGATCAACCTCGAATGGGGCCGCGACAACCGCACCACCGGGTTGCGCGTCCCGATTTCCAGCCCGGCCGGGCGACGGGTGGAAAACCGCTTGCCGGGGATGGATTGCAACCCTTATCTCGGCATCGCGGCCACGCTCGCCTGCGGTTATCTGGGCTTGATGCAGAAAAAGGGCGCAAGGCCGGAATTCCTGGGCTCCGCCTATATCGACAGCGACGAGATTCCGGTGAACCTTGGCGACGCGCTCGACCTGTTCGGCGAAGACGCGGCCCTGCAAGAAGTGCTGGGCCCGATGTTTTGCCGCGTCTATGAATCGGTCAAGCGCAATGAATACAAAGAGTTCCTGCAAGTCATCAGCCCGTGGGAGCGCGAGCACCTGCTGCTCAACGTATGAACCTTCTGCATGTGAATGACCGGCAGGGGGAATACCCCGGCTCCTACTATGCGGCGACGGCCACGCCGCTTGCGCCCTTCGCGCCGCTTATGGGGGCGCAAAGGGCGGATGTCTGCATCGTCGGTGGCGGCTATACCGGCCTCTCGGCCGCCCTCCACCTGCGTCAGCGCGGCTATGACGTTGTGCTGCTGGAGGCGCACCGCATGGGCTTTGGCGCCTCGGGTCGAAACGGCGGGCAGGTGGGCTCGGGCATGCGCCAGGACCAGGACTGGATCGAGGCGAGCCTGGGACGCGAAACCGCCCGCCGCCTGTGGGATCTGGCCGAAGAGGCCAAGGCCATGGTCAAATCGCTGATCCTCGGCCATGCAATGCCGGTCACTTTCCACCCCGGCCTCGCCCACGCCTGCTGGACCGACCGTGAGGTCCGAGCGTCCCATGCCTATGCCGAAAAGCTCCACCGGGATTACGGATACGCCCATATCCGGCCGCTCGATCAACCGGCGATGCGCCGCCTCATCGGCTCGAAGGTGTTCAAGGGTGGCGACATGGATCACGATGCAGGCCATCTCCACCCGCTGAACTATGCGCTCGGCCTCGCAACCGCCGCCGCATGCGCGGGCGCGCGCCTCTTTGAAAACTCCGAAGTACTGCAAGTGACCCCCGGCCCGAAGCCCCGCGTCCGTACCGCCACGGGCGAGGTCGTGGCTGACCATGTGATCCTCGCCGCCAACGGCTACCTCGGCGCACTTGATCCCGTGGTCGCGGCCAAGGTCATGCCCATCAACAATTTCATCCTGGCCACCGAACCCCTGGGGGACCGTGCCCGCGGGATTCTCGCCGAACCTGTGGCCGTGGCCGATACGAAATTCGTGGTCAACTACTGGCGCCTCAGCGAGGACAACCGTCTCCTCTTCGGCGGTTGCGAAAGCTACGGCTACCGCTTCCCGGAAATCATCAAATCCGTCTCAAAGCCGATGCTCGAAATCTATCCGCAGCTGAAGGGCACCCGCATCACGCATGCCTGGGGCGGAACACTTGCCATTACGATGAACCGCATGCCCTGCTTCACCCGCCCTGCCCCGAACATTCTCTCCGCCTCGGGTTACTCGGGCCATGGCGTGGCCATCGCGACCCTCGCGGGCCGCCTCTTGTCCGAGGCCGTGGCCGCCCAGTCCGAACGCTTCGATCTCATGGCCTCGCTCCCCCAGCCCCGTTTCCCCGGCGGCGCCGCCTTGCGCAATCCGCTCCTCGTACTTGCGATGACCTGGTTTGCCCTGCGCGACCGCCTGGGTTTTTGACGAAACACCCCCCTGTCCCCCTTCATCTATTCATAAATATCCCGGGGGTCCGGGGGCTGGCCCCCGGCTTGCGCCAAAAGGGACCACGCCGCAGACTCGACAGCCCCGCCTCAACACCCGATATAAGGGGAATGAGCCTGTCACCGGGATTCCTTGATGAACTGCGCACCCGCCTCTCGCTCTCGCAAGTCGTGGGGCGCAAGGTCACGTGGGACATGCGCAAGTCCAATATGGGCAAAGGCGACATGTGGGCCCCCTGCCCGTTTCACCAGGAAAAATCCGCCTCTTTCCACGTCGACGAACGCAAGGGGTTTTATTACTGCTTCGGCTGCCACGCAAAGGGCGACGCCGTCACCTTCGTGAAGGAAACCGAAAACCTCGGCTTCATGGAGGCGGTGGCGCTTTTGGCGGCAGAGGCAGGAATGCCCATGCCCGCCCGTGACCCCCTGGCCGCACAAAAGGCGGACCGCCGCAGCCAGCTCGGCGAGGTGATGGAAGAGGCGATCAAGTGGTTCCGACTGCAACTGCGCACCTCGGTCGCCGCCGAGGCGCGCGCCTATCTCACCAAGCGCCGTCTCGCACCGGACGCGCAGGACCGTTGGGGCATAGGCTTCGCGCCCGATGCCCGGCAGGGGCTTTTCACTGCCTTGACGCAAAAGGGTATCGCGCCTGATCTTATCGTTGATGCGGGGCTTTGCGCCCGGGCGGATGCTGGTTCGGTCTATGACCGCTTCCGCGGGCGAATCATCTTTCCCATACGCGACGGTCGGGGCCACGCGATCAGTCTGGGCGGCCGCGCAATGGACCCTGCCGCCCGCGCAAAGTATCTCAACGGGCCCGAGACCGAGCTTTTCGACAAGGGCCGCAATCTCTATAATCATGCCCCCGCCCGAGAAGCCTGCGGCAAGGGCTCGCCCCTCATCGTGGCCGAAGGGTACATGGACGTGATCGCGCTGTCGGAGGCAGGGTTTCGCGCCGCCGTGGCCCCTCTTGGCACCGCAATCACCGAAGACCAGCTGCGCCTGATGTGGCGCATCAGCCACGAGCCGGTCATAGCACTCGACGGGGATGCCGCAGGTATCCGTGCGGCCTTGCGGGTCATCGACCTTGCCATGCCGATGCTGGAGGCCGGCAATGGTTTGCGCTTTGCCGTTCTTCCGGGCGGAATGGACCCTGACGACCTCATCAAGTCCGAAGGCGCGCCCGCCATGCAGGCCGTACTCGACACCGCGCGTCCGATGGTAAGCCTTTTGTGGCAGCGCGAAACCGAAGGTCACGTCTTTGACAGCCCCGAACGGAAGGCCGCTCTCGACAAGACACTGAGGGCCTCGCTGATGCGCATCAATGACCCTTCAATCCGCAGCCACTATGGCGAAGAGATCAAACGGCTGCGATGGGAACTCTTTGCCCCACAACGAAAATCCCAGACACGCACCGCGCCGCAGAACCGCTTTGCACCGCGCGGCGAGCCGATGCCCGCGTCGGCCTTGGCGCGCCAGTCGCTGCTCGCGCGACCCTCTGCCGCATGCGAGACGCTGCTGGAGGCCGCGATCCTTGCCAGCCTGATCCTGCACCCTGCGCTGATCCGCCGGTTTGAGCCCTCGCTCGACCGGCTGGAGTTTCTGGGCGAGGATCATGACCTGTTGCGCGCCCTTCTCCTGGCACATGCCGAGGCTGCGGACCTTGCGCATGAGCTGCAGTCCCGCGCCTCTGCCCCCCTTGAAAGACTGATGGGGCAACCCCACGTCCGAAATGCCCCCGCCGTACGAAACACGACGGATGCCGGTTTTGCTTCATTGTGCCTTGCGCATGACCTCGCCAAGCTTGCCTCCATCCGCGGCGCGCGCCGCGAGATCGAGGATGCCGTCGAAGATTTTGCGGGCCTTCCCGACGAAGGGCTGACATGGCGGCTCTCCCGGGCCGCCGAAGCCCGCCACCGCGCCGACAAACCGGAGCGGGCCGACGCCACCGATCTCGGCGAAGACCGAGCCGCTCTTTCTAAACACCTGCAGGACTTGATCGACAACCGCGCCTGGGAAAAGAAAAAACAGTGATTCGGTTTTCTCCTCCCGCGATTCGCGCTATTGATTCGAACTGAGCCGCATTGATTCGCCCTTCGGAGCACACATGGCCCCCAAAGATACCGACGACGGAAAACCCGAAGCCGAAGACGCCGATGTTTCGCTCGATATGAGCCAGGCTGCCGTCAAGCGGATGATCGCCGACGCCAAGGAGCGCGGCTATATCACCTATGACCAACTGAACGCCGTCCTGCCGCCGGAGCAGGTGTCCTCCGAACAGATCGAAGACGTGATGTCGATGTTGTCGGAAATGGGCATCAACATCATCGAGAATGACGAAGCCGACGAGGTTGATCCGGCCGTGGCCGGGGAACTGGTCGAAGTCTCGACCTCGCGCGAGGTCGCTGTTGCGGGCTCCACGTCCGAAACGCTCGACCGCACGGATGACCCGGTGCGGATGTACCTGCGCGAAATGGGCTCGGTCGAGCTTTTGTCCCGCGAGGGTGAGATCGCCATCGCCAAGCGGATCGAAGCCGGTCGCAACACGATGATTGCGGGGCTTTGTGAAAGCCCGTTGACGTTCCAGGCCATCACCATCTGGCGTGACGAACTTCTGAACGAAGATATCCTTTTGCGCGACGTGATCGACCTTGAGGCGACGTTCGGCCGCTCGCTTGACGGGGAGGACGAGATGGAGGGCGCAACGCTGGAAGGCGTGGGCGTTGACGCCGAAGCGGGCCCCCGCCTCACCAGCAGCGCTGAGCCGGATCTGGATGCCGATGGCAACCCGATCGTGCGCGAAAGCGACGACGACGAGGATGATGAGGCTTCGAACATGTCGCTGGCGGCCATGGAAGCCGCGCTGAAGCCACGTGCGTTGGAAACATTGGAGCTGATTGCACGCGACTACGAAAAGTTGGCCGAGATGCAGGACCAGCGCATGCACGCCGCGATGAACGATGCCGGGCGATTTTCGCCGGACGAAGAGACGGCATACCAGACGCTGCGCTCCGAAATTGTGGTTTATGTGAACGAGCTGCACCTGAACAACAGCCGGATCGACGCGCTGATCGACCAGCTTTACGGCATCAACCGCAAAATCATGGTCATCAACTCCAGCATGGTGAAGCTTGCCGATGCCGCCCGCATAAACCGGCGCGAGTTTATCGACGAATACCAGGGCTACGAGCTTGATCCCGCCTGGATGGACCGCATGGCAGCCAAAGGCGGACGCGGCTGGCAGACCCTGTTCGAGAAAAGCCGCGACAAGGTGGAGGATCTGCGGGCCGAGATGGCAACCGTCGGCCAGTATGTCGGCGTTGACATCGCCGAATTCCGCCGAATCGTGAATCAGGTCCAAAAGGGCGAGAAAGAGGCGCGGCAGGCCAAGAAGGAAATGGTCGAAGCGAACTTGCGGCTCGTTATCTCTATCGCCAAGAAGTACACCAACCGCGGTCTGCAATTCCTTGACCTGATCCAGGAAGGCAACATCGGGTTGATGAAGGCCGTGGACAAGTTTGAATACCGCCGCGGCTACAAATTCTCGACCTACGCCACATGGTGGATCCGGCAGGCCATCACCCGGTCCATCGCCGATCAGGCCCGCACGATCCGGATTCCGGTTCATATGATCGAGACAATCAACAAGCTGGTGCGCACGGGCCGGCAGATGCTGCACGAAATCGGCCGCGAGCCGACGCCGGAAGAATTGGCCGAAAAGCTGCAGATGCCGCTGGAAAAGGTCCGCAAGGTGATGAAGATTGCCAAGGAACCGATTTCCTTGGAGACCCCGATTGGCGACGAGGAAGACAGCCAGCTCGGCGACTTCATCGAGGATAAAAATGCGATCCTGCCGCTGGAATCGGCCATTCAGGAAAACCTGAAGGAGACGACGACGCGGGTTCTGGCCTCGCTCACCCCGCGTGAAGAGCGCGTGCTGCGGATGCGCTTCGGCATCGGGATGAATACGGATCACACGCTGGAAGAGGTGGGGCAGCAGTTCTCGGTCACCCGCGAACGTATCCGTCAGATCGAGGCGAAGGCGCTGCGGAAGTTGAAACATCCGAGCCGAAGCAGGAAGTTGCGGAGTTTCCTGGATCAGTGAGGCGGCAATGGCATCGTTTCTGTCACGACTTTTCAGCCGAAAGCCGGGCGGGGGGCCAGTGCCCGCCGCCGAGGCAGGCGAGGACTACAAGGGCTTCACCATAATTCCGACAGCAAAGCCCGAAGGCGGCCAGTACCGCATAGCTGCCCGGATCGAAAAGGTCGTGGCAGGCCAGCCGCTGCGCCATGCGCTGATCCGGGCAGACGTTGTCACGATGCGCGATGAGGCGAATGCCATTTCGCTCGCAAAAGCCCGCCAGCTGATAGACGAGCAGGGCGACCAGCTTTTTGCCCCCCGGTAGGTGCCGCGCGGCGCCCGTTGCGATGGAAAGGAAAGACCGATGCGCGCCATTCTGATCGCCTTGCTTCCCCTTGGCGCCCAGGCCGCATGCCCGCAGGAAACCTATCTTTCCTGCCCGCTCGAAGGCGGAAAGTACCTTGAAGTCTGCATCTCCGGGTCACGCTTTACTTACGACTTCGGCTCGCAAGGGGCCCCGGATTTGTCCCTCGCGGTGGCCATGGCTGCAGGCACAGTTACACCGTGGCCGGGCTTTGGTCGGTCGATCTGGGCATCCGTCGGCTTCCCTAACGATGACTTCACGTATGAGGTCTGGGCCTCGGTGGATCGTGACCCGGAGGCCATCGACCCTTCAGGCGGCGTCAATGTGCTGCGGGGGGAGGAGATGATCGCTCAGTTCACCTGCCGCCCCGGCACGGTCACCGCCCCGGCCTTTGTGCTTGAAGACGCGATGGCCGCACAGGGGTTCTGCTGGGACTTCAGCACCCGGACATGGGCAGAAGGCGCCTGTGGCTGATGCAGCGGCGGCGCGCGCGACATAAGAACAATGCGGAGCGACCATGGTCATAGAATGGCTCACGCTCCGCGTGCCCCCGGCCGAGCAGTCGCGCTACCTTGTACTGGATGCTGAAATCTGGACGCCCGCCCTCGCCGCCTGCCCGGGGTTCTTTGGCAAGGAAGTCTGGCGTGCCGCCGCTGACCCCGGAGTAGTAAACCTGATCATCCGCTGGCAGAGTCGCGAGGATTGGAAAGCCGTCCCCGGCTTAATCCTCGCTGAAACCGAGGCGCGGTTTGTGGCGGCACTGGGCTATTCGGTGCCCGTGCTGTCATGCACTGACCTTGACGTGCTGGGCTGAAAGACCGTCATGGACAGGGCAGTGCAACGCTCGCCAAGGTCCCTCTGCCGCTTCTCGCGACAACTTGATGCATGGAACGGCCCGATTGGTGGAATACTCGCCGTAACTCGTAAAGATCGGAAACTTAATGCGCCTGCCGACCCTTCTCCTCGTACTTGCCGTAGCGTCGCCTGCGGATGCCGTCACGATCGGCGTACGTCAGCGCGTGTCGCAAGACCCCAGCGGCGACTTTACCGTGCAGTATGACTCACAAGCGAAGTTGACCGACTATTGGTGCGCGGCGGGACGTTTCGTTTCGCAGACCTTGGGCCTGCCGGACCGCACGCGGGTATATCGGCAGTCTCCGGAACCGCGCAAGATCGGGAAGGGCATTACCTTCACACTGGACGCCACGCGCAGTTCCGGCAAAACCGGCATCACCACCTTTGGCGGGCCGCAGGATGGCAGCATGTCGGCAGGCGGTGCCGAGACACTCTGCTTCGGCTTTGATCTGGAGTACGCTGACTGATAACGCCCGCAAAGGCAATGGCTTGCGCGGACCTTTCCTCGGCCCGGGACCTCAATTCAGTCGCCGAGCATGGCAAAGACCTCTTCCGCCAGCGCCGTCACTTCGGCGCGGGCAGGTCCGCGTTCCTCGCAGACGGAACGACCCTGACCCAGGGTTTCGGCGTAGATCATCCGGCTCGCGAGTCGAGACGCGGCAACCTGCGCCAGCCCGGCTGCCGCCTGCGCCACTTCTTCGCCCAGACGGGTGCCTGCGCGCATTCGGTTCAGCACGATCAAAGCCCGCTTGCGCTCTCGCGCGACCAGATCCAGTACCCCGTCAATCGCCCACAGGTCCACATGGCTGCCCGCGACAGGCACCAGCACCAGATCTGCCTCGCGCAGCGCCGGGCGAAGGTCTGCGTCCACCTTGGGCGGCGTGTCGACAATGATCACGTCATGCGAGCGCCGGAGCTTGCCGCATTCATATCCGACCCCCCAGGCCGAGGCAGTGGAAAGCGACAGATCCGGCTCTGCCATCCTGGCAGCGCGGGTCAGGAACCAGCGTCCGAGGCTGCCTTGTGGGTCCGAATCCAGCAGCACTACCGACAACCCTTGCTGCACGAAGCGAACGGCAAGATTGACCGCGAGAGTCGTCTTGCCCGAGCCGCCTTTCTGCTGCGCGATCGTGATGACTTTGCCCATAAAACCCCTTGCGAGAACCTTCAATCTCGCTGCGGCGCAGCATATGCCTAATCCGACGGGTTGCCAGCGAAATCTGGCACAAGCAGCGCGAACCCGGCCCCAACTTCACCCCGGGCTTGCCACAACTCTTCTTCGTTGCGCCATAAAGCCGCCCGACTCCAGCGCAATTCTGAAGGGGTGTGCAGAAGACATGAGGAAAAGGAAAGATCATGGCAGTTACGATGGTTCTTGTTGGAAGTATCCTTGGCCTCGCCTCCGGGCTAGCCTCGTTCATCGTGCTCGACTTCGGGCTGCTTGCTGCGCTGGCCATATGGTCGGGCACCGGCATCCTCACGCTTGCTCTGGCACTGGTCTTTGCGATGATGCCGCGCAGCCAACCGCCGCACGCGCAGGACGCGGAAATCGCCTGACCGCCAAGCCGGTTGATTTTCGCGCCAAAAAGCGTCATATCCTCGGGGCGACGTTATCTCTATCGATCCCTGTCACCGACCATCGGCACAGCACTCGATCCAAAGCTGACTGAGCCGGGCCGCCGCAACCCCGCGGGCGGCATACTAGACAGGAGACTTCACGATGGCCAAGGGCACCGTGAAATGGTTCAATGAAACCAAAGGCTACGGCTTCATTGCCCCGGAAGGTGGCAAAAAGGATGTGTTTGTGCACATCACCGCGCTGGAGCGTGCAGGCCTTCGTACGCTGAAGGATGGCCAGCCGGTTACCTTCGACATCGAAGCAAGCCGTGACGGCCGCGAATCGGCCACCAATCTCGCGCTCGCCTGAGCCTAACGGCCCCTTCGGGCGGGCAGTGCCCAAAACCGAAAGGGCGGCCCGGGATCGGCGCCACCCTTTTCTTTTTTGACGCCCTTTTCTTATTGATGCCGTTGTCCGGTCAGGAGTTCTGCAACATCAGGCGGTCGCGCAGCGCATGTTCAAACCCAACGCGCAAAGCGACAAGCGACAGGGGCGCGCGCAAACACACCGCGCCTTGCCGCGATTCGGGAAAAACCTGCGTCTGGAACGCAGCACTGATCAGTATGACAGGCACGCTCGACTGCACGGCGGCCAGCGTCGCTGCTGCTCGGCGCCCAGCCTCCACTCCGCCCAAGCTGTCACACTCGACCACAAGCAGGCCGAACCCTGCAGGATCGTCAATCAGAGCCGACATAGCGGTATAAAACTCCGCCTCTCGCTCCACCAGCGCACCAAGGCCCGCAAGCCGAGCGGCCACAGCCGTATCCGCCGCCGAAGACAATAGCATCACCCGCACGCCCCAGCCGACGGCCATCGCTTCAGAGGCATCAAAGGCGTGGGAGTATTGCATCGCGCGGCTCCGGTTGAATTCATTGCCCTCACGCTGCCTGCATGATCTGGCAGAATTGCGAAGAATTTCAGGTTTATTTTTTCCAACCCGCCGAAAGAGCGCCAATTGCCCCGGAACGGGAAATGGCGCATCCTTGAGTGAGCGTACGGATGGGATCATGCCCGCAACAGATTACCAAAACCTGATCGATGCCGAGACCTGGGCGTTCGTCCACCAGACGTCAGAGGCCTACCCAGAGAATACGGCGCATCTTTCCATTGCGGAACAGCGCGCGATCTACGATGCCATGTGCCGGGTCTTCTTTCGCGGTTATCCGCCAGGCATTGAAGCCTTTGACGCTCCGTTGGCTGGGGTGCCGTGCCGCCATTATTGCACGCCCGGGGAAAGGCCGGTTGTGCTCTACCTGCATGGGGGCGGCTTTGTCGTGGGCGGGCTGCATAGCCATGACGACATCTGCGCAGAAATCTCCTGTCGTACGGGTCTGGCCGTGGTCAGCGCCGAGTACCGTCTTTCGCCCGAGCATCAGCATCCTGCAGCGCACGAAGATGCCCTCGCGGTGGCCCGAGCGCTGCGCAGCCAGGGCCACTCCCTTGTCCTCGTCGGCGACAGTGCGGGCGGCAATCTCGCCGCGGCAGCCGCCCGTGCCCTGCGCAAGGAGTCCGGCCCGGCCATTTTGGGGCAAGTGCTGATCTACCCCGGTCTTGGCGGCGACCGGACCCGCGGCAGCTATGTGACGCACGCCCATGCCCCGATGCTGACAACCGAAGACATCGCATTCTACGCGGGCATCCGCCATGCCGGGATCGAGCCTCGGGGTGATGCCACCGCCGCCCCCCTGCAAGACACCGATTATTCGGGCTTGCCCCCGACATTTGCCATCGCCGCCGAATGTGATCCGTCTGCCGATGACGCCCATGCCTACGCCGCAGCAATTACGGCTGCCGGCGGCCACGCCCGCGCCGTGACGGAAGAAGGGCTGGTCCACTCCTACCTGCGGGCCCGCGCCACTTCGGCGCGCGCCGCCCGCAGCTTTGATCGCATCATCGATGCCATCTCCGCGATGTCTTCCGGCACCTGGAAATAAAGGATCAGCCATGAACCAGCACGCCAACCTCACCCATTGGGCAGAACGATGCGACCTCGCGGCGGCCTTTCGCTGGACTGCGCGACTGGGTCTGCACGAAGCGGTGGCAAATCACTTCAGTATGGCCACCAATGCCGAAGGCACACGGTTTCTGATCAACCCGAACGGGCGCCACTTTGCCCGCATCACCGCCTCCACCCTGATCGAGATCGATGCCAACGACCCGGCGACGATGGAGCGCCCCGACGCCCCCGACGCCACGGCATGGGGCCTCCATGGCTCGGTCCACCGCGCCCTGCCGCATGCGCGCTGCCTGATGCACGTGCATTCGATCCACGCGACCGTGCTTGCGAGCCTCGCCGACAGCCGCCTGCCCGCCATCGACCAGAACACCGCGATGTTCCACAACCGCGTGGTCATCGATGAACACTACGGCGGCATGGCCTTCGAATCCGAAGCCGCCCGCTGCGCCGACCTGCTGCGCGATTCGTCGAAGACAACGATGATCATGGCCAATCACGGCGTGCTTGTGGTCGGCCGGACCATCGCCGAGACCTTCAACCGCCTCTATTACTTCGAACGCGCCGCCGAGACCTACATCCGCGCCCTGCAGACCGGCCGCCCCCTGCGCTTCCTGCACGACGGGATCGCCGAGAAGACTGCCCGCGAATGGGAAGCCTATCCCGGCTTCGCCGCGGCGCATCTCTCCGAGCTGAGGGCGATCCTCGAGGCGGAAGACCCAGCCTTCCTGACCTGAATTCCTTCGCCTTTGCCAAATATCCTCGGGAGGGGTCTGGGGAGGGCAGACAGACCTCCCCAGTGGCGGGGCCGGACGTGCGTTCTGAAACCGTTGCACCCGCCCCGCCTGCGGGAGCCTCCGGCGGGGATATTTGTTACAAAGATGAAGGACCAGGGTTCAGTTGCCGCCACTGGCCATTTTGCGGCTGCGAAGGACCTCTTCGAGCCAGCCGATCTCCATCTCGGGCACCGAGGACAAAAGCAGGTCGGTGTAATCGTCAAAGGGCGGCGCCAGCACGTCGGACTTCTGGCCACAGCGGACCACGGCGCCGCGATACATCACGGCGATGCGGTCGGCGATGGCGCGCACAGTGGCGATGTCATGGGTGATGAAGAGGTAGGCCACCCCCGCCTTCGCCTGAAGATCCAGCAGCAGCTTCAGGATCCCGTCGGCGACCAAAGGGTCAAGCGCGCTGGTCACCTCATCGCAGATGATCAGTTTCGGCTTGGCCGCCAACGCGCGGGCAATGCAGACGCGCTGTTTCTGTCCGCCTGACAGCTCCGCCGGGTAGCGGTCAATGAAGCCCGCGCCCATCTCGATCTGATCCAGCAACTCCTGCACGCGGGCCAGCTTTTCTCCGCCCTTCAGGCCGAAGTAGAATTCCAGCGGGCGGCCGATGATGGTGCCTACGGTCTGGCGCGGGTTCATCGCAGTGTCGGCCATCTGGTAGATCATCTGCAATTCGCGCAGATCGTCCTTGCTGCGGGCGGGCAACGCAGCCGAGAGAGTGCGTCCGGCAAAGGTGATGCGGCCGCTTGAGGCGGGCAAAAGCCCGGTGATCACTCGCGCCAGCGTCGATTTGCCTGACCCGCTCTCTCCCACCACCGCCAGCGTCTGGCCCGGGGCAAGGTCGACGGTCACATTCTTCAGCACATCGAAGCTCGTGCCCTTGTAGCGGGCGGTGACATTCTGCACCGACAGGACGGGCGGCGCTTCGGGCTTCTCGACATGCTCGAGGCTGCGCACCGACACCAGCGCCTGTGTGTAAGCCTCACGCGGGCGGTGGATCAGCTGGTCGGTCGGGCCGTATTCGATCTTTTTTCCACCGCGCAGCACCAGGATGTCATCGGCCACCTGCGCCACCACCGCAAGGTCATGGGTGATGTAGAGCGCGGCCACCCCGGTATCGCGGATCGCGTCCTTGATCGCGGCCAGCACGTCGATTTGCGTGGTTACATCGAGCGCCGTCGTCGGTTCATCGAAGATGACAAGGTCCGGGCGCGGGCAGAGCGCCATCGCCGTCATCGCCCGCTGCAGCTGTCCGCCCGAGACCTGATGGGGATAGCGCGAGCCGAAGGTTTCCGGGTCCGGCAGGCCGAGTTTGCGGAACAGGCCCACGGCACGGGCCTCGGCCTCGGCACGGGGCATAATACGGTGAACAAGGCAGGTCTCGATCACCTGCACCATCAGCGGCCTGGCCGGGTTGAAGGCGGCCGCGGCGGATTGCGCCACATAGGTCACTTCGCGGCCCCGCAGGCTGCGCAGGTCCGAAACCCCCGCCGCCCGGATGTCGCGGCCGTTGAGCAGGACCTGCCCCCCCGTAAGCCGCACGCCGCCCCGCCCGTAGGCCATCGCCGAAAGCCCGATGGTTGACTTGCCCGCGCCGGATTCGCCGATCAGCCCCAGCACCTTGCCTTTTTCGACAGCAACGGACACATCATCCACCAGCACTGCCACGCGCGGGGCCTCCCCCGGGGGGTAGATTGTCGCCTCGATCCTAAGGTTTCTGATTTCCAGCAAGGGCTTATCCACCGCGACCGCCTTTCAGGCTGGTGGTGCGCGACAATACCCAGTCGGCCACGAGATTCACCGAAATCGCCAAGAGGGCAATCGCAATCGCAGGCACCAGAGCGGCCGAGACGCCATAGACCAGCCCTGCAGAATTTTCCTTCACCAGTCCGCCCCAATCCGACATCGGCGGCTGCACGCCAAGGCCGAGGAATGAGAGCGTCGATATGAACAGAACCGCAAAGATGAAACGCAGGCCAAGCTCTGCCACCAGCGGCGACAGGGCGTTGGGCAGGATCTCGTGAAAGATGATCCAGCGTTGCCCCTCTCCGCGCAGTCGGGCCGCCTCGACATAGTCCATTACCGTGATATCAACCGCCACTGCGCGCGCGAGGCGGAAGACGCGGGTCGCATCCAGCAAACCGATCACAAGGATCAGCGTCGGCAGCGTCACATCAACCGTGGTCAGGATCACCAGCGCGAGGATCAGCGACGGGATCGCCATCAGCAAATCCACCAGCCGCGACAGCGCCTGATCCACCCACCCCCCCATAGTGGCGGCCAGAAACCCAAGCACCGACCCGGTCACAAAGCTGAGGATCGTCGCAGCTGTCGCCACGAAGATCGTGGTCTGCCCGCCATAGATCATTCGTGTGAGCAGATCCCGGCCGATGGAATCGGTCCCGAGCAGGAACTGCGCCGACGCAGGCTCCCACACGCCGCCCACGATCTCGTCCATCTTGTAGGGCGCAAACCACGGCCCGATGATCGCGGCCAGGAAAAATCCGCCTGTGAGCAAGAGACCAATCATCGCCGAGACCGGAATGCGCGTCATTTCGGATGCCTCAGTCGCGGGTTGGCCAGGATCGAGATCACGTCGGCGAAGATGTTCAGCCCGATGTAGACGGCGGCAAAGACCATGCCGCAGGCCTGCACCACCGGCAGATCGCGCTTGGTCACGTGGTCCACCAGATACTGCCCCATGCCGGGGTAGACGAACACCACCTCGACGACGACCACCCCCACCACGAGATAAGCGAGGTTCAGCATCACCACATTCACCACGGGTGCTATGGCGTTGGGAAAGGCATGCCGCGCGATGACGGCCATCGGCGACAGGCCTTTCAGCTCTGCCGTCTCAATATAGGCGGATTGCATCACGTTCAGGATCGCCGCCCGCGTCATCCGCATCATATGCGCCAGCACCACCAGCACCAGCACGATCACCGGCAGGATGATGGCCCAAAGCCGCTCGAACACGCCCATCCCGGGAAAAACCATCGAGACGGAAGGGAAGAGCTGCAACTGCACGGCAAGGAAAAACAGCACGAGGTATCCCGCCACGAATTCAGGCAGGCTGATGGTGGCGAGTGTCACGCCGGAAATAAGCTTGTCGGGCCAGCGGCCAACATAGCGCGCCGCGATCAGCCCCAAAAGAATGGCGAGCGGCACCGAAATCACGCCCGCCCAGAAGGCCAGAAACAGCGTGTTGCCAAGGCGTTGGCCCACCGAGGTCGCGATGTCCTGCCCATTGGTCAGCGCGGTCCCAAGATCGCCCGCGACGAACCCGCCGAGCCACATAAAGTACCGCGTCAAGACCGGTTCGTTGAGGCCCAGTTGCTCGCGCATGTTGGCCAGCGCCAGCGGCGTCGCCGACTGTCCCAGCATGGCTTGCGCCACATCTCCCGGCAGAGCCTCGACCCCGAAAAAAATCAGGACCGAGACGGCCAGCAAAAGCAGGAGGCCCAGCACCAGGCGCTGGACCACCAGTGTCAGAACAGGATGCATCCGACCGCCCTTAGGCCAGCCAGCACTTCGCCGGTGCGCGCCCGTTCATCAACTCGCCGTTCGGATCGTCCATCCAACCCTGAACCGTATTGTCGATGGCAGAGACGAAGTCGTTGAACATCGGCAGGATCAGCCCGCCCTCATCGCGCAGGATGTTGGCCATTTCGGCATACTCGCCCTTGCGGATGTCGAGGTTCAGCTCGGCCCGCGCCGCAATGAGCAGCTCGTCAAAGCGGGCGTTCTTGAACTTGGTGTCGTTCCAGTCGGCGGTCGAGAGGTAGGCCGTGGAATACATCTGGTCCTGCACGGGCCGTCCGCCCCAATAGCTGGCGCAGAAGGGTTGCACGTTCCACACATCCGACCAGTAGCCGTCGTCCGGCTCGCGCTTGATCTCCAGCGGGATGCCGGCCGCCGCGGCCGACTGCTGGAACAGCTGCGCCGCCTCCACAGCGCCGGGGAAGGCACCCGAGGCCGTACGCAGGGTGATGGGTGATCCGTCATGCCCGGATTTCTTGTAGAACTCTGCCGCGGCGACAGGGTCATAGACGCGCTGCGGGATAGAATTGTCGAACAAGGGATAGGCCGCGTTGATCGGGAAGTCGTTGCCCGCAGTGCCAAGGCCGCCGAGGATCTTCTCTACCATCTCCTCGCGGTTTATGGCCAGCTTCAACGCCATCCTGAGGTCCTTGTTGTCAAACGGCGCCTTGTCGCAATGCATGATGAAGACGTAATGCCCGCGTCCTGCCACGGCCTTGATCTGCACCGAAGGCACGTTCTTCAGCAGGTCAACGATCTTCGGGTCCACCCGGTTGATCATGTTCACCTGACCCGATTGCAGCGCCGCCGTCCGCGCAGTCGCATCGTTGATCACATAGAGCTCGATCTGATCGACATGGCCGATGGAGCTGTCAAAATAATTGGCATGTTTTTCAAAGGTGTGGCGCACGCCAGGCTCGTTCACGACCACCTTGTAGGGGCCTGCACCGATACCTGCCGCGGGCGCGTCCACGCCACCGCCCGGCTGGATGATGAGGTGATAGTCGCCCATGAGGTACGGAAGGTCGGCGTTGCCCCCTGTAAGCTTCAGGGTGACCATGTCCCCTTCGGCCTTCATGTCGGCGATGCCCTGCACGATGCCAAGCGCACCCGACTGCGCCTTTTCATCCGTATGCCGACGCAGCGTCGCGACCACATCCTCGGCTGTGAGGGTCTGGCCGTTGTGATACTCCACCCCCTGGCGGATCTTGAACTTCCACTCGGTCGCGTCGGCACTGGCCGAGACTTCCTCGGCGACGCGCATATCGAGGGTGCCGTCCGGCTTCACATCCACCAACATCTCGCCCCAGGTCATGTTGACCTGAAAAGGCACTTCAGACGCCGCGAGTGCGGGATCAAGCGAGTTGGTGCTCTCTCCGCCCTGCATGCCCAGACGCATCATTCCGCCCTTCTTGGGTTCTTGCGCCACTGCCGCCTTGGTGAAGAGTGCGCTGGCAATGGCAGCCGAAACGCCCATCGCCGTGGTGCGGCCCACAAATTCGCGACGGGTCATCCGGCCCTTGCGGACGGCAGTGATCATCTGGTCAAGCTGGTCGGTCATTTGGTTCTCCCACATTTTCTTTTGTGCCGGCGGCCCTGCATGGGACCCCGGCGTTTTTGTTGACTCCCGGGTCAATAAAACGCGCCGGATCCGATCCGGCAACGATTCTTGCAGATGGAACTGCGCGGGTCAGACAAATTTGCGTTCCACACGCTCGTCAAAGTCGCGATGAAAGACCTGATGGTCCCCTTCCCAGGCGGTCAGGCTGGCCGTCATCCGCAGATGCGTCGCAGTCGCGGTCATCTCGGCCACGGCGCGGGTCAGCACCGACCAGCCCCCCCGCGACAGCCGCTGCTCCCACACATGATGCGCGCGGGCAGACAGCGGATTGGCGGGGTGTACCTCCCACCGCTCCTCCAGGCTATCGCCACTGATCATGCCGTGGGTCAGGTTCTCGGCCTCACCACCATCCTCCACCACCACCAGCGCGCGGGTGCCGGTCAGAAGGTCAGTCTCGATCCGCCGGGAATGACGGCCGGGGCGGACCACCCGGTGCGCCCAGGGGGCTGCCCCTTCGGCCGGAGGCGGAACCCAATCCGCCACACTTCCCCGATGAACCGGCAGCTCTAGCGTGCCCCCCGTCACCACCAGCCGCCCCGCCTCGGGCGAGGGCCACAGAAACGGCCAATAACTGTTCGACAGCGCCAGTCGCAGCCGATGACCGGGGGCCAATTGATACGCCATCTGGTCGAGGTCGAAGGCCACCTCCACCTCCTCCCCCGGAGTCATTGGCCGGGGTGCAGCACGGCTCGCCCGGTGGCACAGGTTCAGCATTCCATGCGCGATCCTAACCGAGGACCCCTGCGGCCCGACATCGCAAAGCCGCGCCACGACAAACGCCAGCGGCTTGTCCGATGACAGCCGCAGCGTCAGCCGCACCGCCCCCAGCACCTGAAGCGGTACAGCCAGAACGTCGCCGTCAAAGCAGACCGACCGCGCGTCATCCTCCGCCTGATCCCCCGGCATCTCGGCATGAAGCCCCATGGGAAAGAACTCGCCCGCTGCCATGCCCAGATCCTGCGGCGTGGCTACCTCTGCCCGGAACGGCCCCGCCGCCCCCAACCGCCCGGGGCCAAGCGGCAACGTTTTGCTCGACACACGAGGCGAGGGCCACGCCTCCTCTGCCAGCCAATGTCCGGGGCGTTCCTGCGCCGAGGCATCGGGCGGGGCGGAGTGCAACATGTAGGCGCGGTAGGCCGGGTCCGCCTCTGCCCCGTTCGGGATGCCCTTCAGCCAGCGGTCCCACCAGCGCACCGCCTCTTGCAAGAACCCGACTTGCGGGCCCGGCACTGCCGTGTGCGGGTACTGATGCCCCCAAGGCCCCACGATCCCCTTGGCGCCAACATTTGCGACCAGCGCGGCCACGGTGTTCATGTAATTGTCGGCCCATCCCCCCCAGGACAGCACCGGCACCTGCACCCGCGCGTAATCCTCGCAGATCGAGCCGTGTGCCCAATAGGCCCCCCGCGCCTGCTCCGCCGCCCAGCGCGGTGCAAGCCACGGCTCGGCTTCCAGCCGCGCAAGCCAATCCTTTCGCCAATCCGCCCGCAACAAGGGATCCGCCGGGCGGCTGGAGTAAGACAGCATCACCGCACCCCAGCCGAAATTCTCGCCCAGAAGACAGCCGCCCTTGAAATGCACGTCATCGGCAAAACGGTCTGTGGTGGAGCAGACGGTAATCACCGCCTTCAACGCGGGCGGCTGCAGAAAGGCCGTCTGCAAGCCGTTGAACCCGCCCCAGCTCTTGCCCATCATCCCAACCGCGCCCGTGCACCAGGGCTGCCGGGCGAGCCAACCGATCACCTCACAGGCATCCGACAGCTCCTGCTCGGTATACTCGTCGCTCATCAGGCCTTCGCTGTCGCCATTGCCGCGCATGTCCACGCGCACCGTGGCATAGCCATGGCCTGCCACGTAAGGATGCATGATCTCGTCCCGAGGCAGCGTTCCGTCGCGCTTGCGGTAGGGGATGTATTCCAGCACCGCAGGCACAGGATGCGCCGCGGCATCCCGCGGCATCCAGACCCGCGTTGAAAGCCTGCACCCGTCAGCCAGCACGATCCTTAAGTCCGCCGTCTCGACAACCGCCCTCGGGAAGTCCGTCACGATCTGCATGCCATCTCTCCTTGCCCCGGCTTTCAGTTTGGCACAAATATTCTCGCCGAAGGCTTCTCCGTTTCCGACAGGCACAGGTCGTGGATTGCGAAAAAGCCCCCCGTCCTTCAATGCCCGAGGCTGAAATGACCAACCGCCCGAATATCCTGATCCTGATGGTCGACCAGCTGAACGGCACCTTCTTTCCCGATGGCCCGGCACCCTTTCTGCACGCACCGAACCTTTCACGCCTCGCCGCCCATTCGCGCCGCTACGCCAATGCCTATACCCCATCCCCGCTGTGTGCGCCCGCGCGCGCCTCGGTCATGTCGGGGCAACTCCCGTCGCGAACGCGGGTCTATGACAATGCAGCCGAATTCGCCTCGGACATTCCCACCTATGCCCATCACCTGCGCCGCGCGGGCTATCACACGCTTTTGGCCGGCAAGATGCATTTCGTTGGCCCCGACCAGCTACATGGCTTTGAAGAGCGGCTGACCACCGACATCTACCCCGCGGATTTCGGCTGGACCCCCGATTATCGCAAACCGGGTGAGCGGATAGACTGGTGGTACCACAATCTTTCCTCCGTGACGGGTGCAGGGGTGGCCGAGATCACCAACCAGCTGGAATATGACGACGACGTGGCGCATCAGGCGGTGCAGAAGCTTTATGAACTCTCGCGCGGCGTAGATGCACGGCCCTGGTGCCTGACGGTCAGCTTCACTCACCCGCACGACCCCTATGTCGCCCGCCGCGCCTTCTGGGATCTGTATGAGGGGGCGCCGGAACTGGCGAACCCCGGGGCGATCCCCTATGGCGCGCAAGACCCCCACAGCCAGCGCCTGATGGACGCGTGCGACTGGCGCGCCACGCCCCTGTCCGAGGCGCAGATCCACCGCGCACGGCAAGGGTATTTTGCCAACATCTCGTATATCGACGCCAGGATCGGCGAATTGTTCACAGTGCTCGAGGCGACACGGCAGGAGGCCACGGTGATCTTTCTGTCGGATCACGGCGACATGCTGGGGGACCGCGGGCTGTGGTTCAAGATGAACTTCTTTGAGGGCTCGGCCCGGGTACCCCTGATGATCTCCGCCCCAGGTGTCGCGCCGGGGCTGGAAGTGGGGCCGGTCTCGACCCTCGACCTCACCCCCACGCTGGCCGCACTTGCAGGCGTCTCGCTGGAGGAGGTGCTGCCCTGGACCGATGGCGTCAATCTGCTTGACCTGCCCGAGGCGGGGCGTGGAGCGGTGCCGATGGAATATGCCGCAGAAGGCACGATCGCCCCGATGGTGTGCCTGCGCGAGGGGGCGTGGAAATACATCCATTGCCCGTCCGACCCCGAGCAGCTTTATGACCTGGCCCATGATCCCGCAGAGCGCACAAACCTCGCAACCGACCCGCGTGCTGCTGAAATCCTTGCCCATTTTCAGACCGAAGCGGAAGCACGCTGGAACATGCCCGCCTTTGATGCCGCCGTGCGCGAAAGCCAGGCTCGGCGACAGGTGGTCTATCAAGCCCTGCGCAACGGCACATACTACCCTTGGGATCACCAGCCCCTGCGCGCCGCGTCAGAGCGCTACATGCGCAACCACATGGATCTGAATGTGCTGGAGACGCAAAAGCGCTTTCCCCGCGGAGAATGAGCTTTCCGCTTGCGCGCAGGGTACCCGGAGGAGCCTCCGGCAGAGATATTTCCCGCCAGAATGAATGGGGCGGGTAACGTTCCTGCCGGGGGAACTTGCGGTGCTGAGTTTGCCCGAGCAGCGATAGTGGCACAGGTGTCCCGCCGCTGCCGTCTTGGGAAGGGGAGCCGGGTATCTTCAGCCCGGGCGAGGGGGCGCCTGCCTGCTCAGCGCACGTCGGCAAGGATGCGTTCGGCGCCCTTCCAGCCCATCAGCATGGACGGCGCATTTGTGTTGCCTGCGATGAGGTTAGGGAAAGCCGAGGCGTCAATCACGCGCAGCCCGCAGATTCCATGAACACGCAGATGCGCATCGACGACCGAGGAGGCTGCGTCCGGCCCCATTCGCGCAGTGCAGGATGGATGGTAGACCGTTCCGGAGCGGGCGCGGAAATCGGCGATCAGGTCCTCGTCGGTCTGCACTGCCTGGCCGGGCCGCAATTCCTCGGCCACCAGCGGGGCGAAAGCCGGTTGCGCGGCAATCCGGCGTACGAACTTTACTGCAGCCAGCATCTCTTCGACGTCATGGTTGGTGGAATAGGCGTTGGCGACAATCTTTGGATGTGCCAGCGGGTCTGGCGTCGCGATGCGGATATGCCCGCGGCTGGTGGGACGGCAGTTCGACAAGCCGATGGACAGACCCGAAAACGGGTCCGGTGTCAGGAGCGGACGCTCCCCCGGCCTCGGCAGAAGGGTGGAGAAGGCCTGGAAGTAGAGCTGCATGTTCGGCCGGTCGAGATCGGGACGGGTGCGGAAGAACCCCCCGGCATGGTTGATCGACTTTGCCAGCGGCCCGCGCCCCAGCAGAAGATATTGCATTCCCACCAGCGCCTTGCCCCACCAGGGGCGCAGGATGTCGTTGTAGGTCGGCACCTTCATCGCAAAGGTGTAGTTCAGCCCCTGATGGTCGCTCAGATGATCGCCCACGTTGGGATTGTCGAGGACGACCGGCAGGCCCAGCCCTTGCAGCAGCGCCCCCGGGCCGATGCCCGACAGCTGCAAGAGCTGTGGCGAGTTGATGGCGCCACCTGACAGGATCACCTCGGCTTGCGCGCGCAGGGACTGGCGCGCGCCGCCGCGCAAATACTCTACCCCCACGGCGCGGCGCCCCTCCATCACGATGCGCGTCACCTGCGCACCCGTGATCACCTCGAGGTTGGCGCGGCGCATCGCGGGGCGCAGAAAGGCGCGGGCGGCGGAGTTGCGGCGCGCGCCCTTGATTGTCATCTGGTAGATGCCCGCGCCTTCCTGCTCCATTCCGTTGAAATCGGGAGTGCGGCGCAGGCCCGCCTCGGCGCAGGCAGCGATGTAATTCTTGACCAGTGGGTGCAGCCCTTCGCGGTTGGCACTGATGAACAGCGGCCCGCCGACGCCGCGCCAGTCGTCGGGGCCTGCCTCGGTATCCTCCAGCGCCTTGTAGGCAGACAAACACTCCGCCCAGTCCCAGCCGGGGTTCGCGGCCCCCCATTCGTCGTAATCCGCGCGGTGTCCGCGGGTATAGACCATCGCGTTGATCGAGGAGGAGCCGCCCAGGATGCGACCACGCGGCCAGTAATCAGACCTGCCGCCGAACCCGGGGTCCGGCTCGGTCTCATAGCGCCAGTTGACGGCGGGGTTATAGTACAACTTGCCGTACCCCAGCGGCATATGAACAAAGAGCCGACGGTCACTGCTGCCCGCCTCGATCACCGTCACGCGGTGACGGCCCGAGGCGGTGAGCCTTTCGGCCAGAACCGAACCGGCAGAGCCTGCGCCGATGATGATGTAATCGGGGTCTTGCATGCCGGTTTGTAACCTCCGCATGTCGGCCGGGATGCGCAGCCAGCGACAAGCGGAAGTCGGTTTCCGAACGCAACCGTCCCGGCGCGGAGTCATTTATCGTTCGGTGGCACCCTTGCCCGCCATGATCGGGTCGCGCAGCTTGGCGATCCGGCTGATCCGCGTGGCAGCGCTTCTGGCCGAGGAAAGCGCGATGACATAGCTGCGCCGGCGCCCCCGTGTCAGGGCGGCGAACGCCTCGGCCATCTCGGGATCGGCGTCCAGCGCCGCCACCAGTTCCGGCGGCAGATCGGGTTCCGTCTCGCTCCGCGGCGCGCGACGGCCCGCCTCGACGTTGCCGATGGCCTGGTCCAACATGCCCGAAATCGCGGGCTCCCTTTCATGCACCTGTGCCACGTCGGTGAAGCGGATCATGTTCGCCTGCCCGGTGTTCGGACCCGGCCGCTCCAGCAGATGATCCGCGTCGCTCAGCAAGGCCGCATTCATCATCGTCAGCCTGAAGTCATCGCGAAAGGCCCCGATCAGCGCAACGTTGCGGTTTTGGTGGATATAGCAGGGATGGCCCCACTTCACCGTCTCCTCCAGCCCGGCCGAAAGGCAGATGCGGCGCAGCTGCGCCAGCCCCACGCCCCAGAGGCGGGTGGAGCAGTCGGACGTGGCGAAGCGATCACAGCGCCCGCAGCGCTTTGTGAAGTAATCCTCTATCGCGCTGATCATGCGCCTGCATCCGGTGCCTTGCGATGACCGAGCATAGCCCCTGAACCACCCTCTGTCACCCGTGCGAATGCGCGGCGCGCGGGTTGCCTCGGCCTCGCGAACCCGCAATTTGCGCCTGCCTCCGCGTGACCATAGCGCAGAGCCTGACGCAACCGAAGCTTGACCGTTGTCTCAGGCATATTCGGGACATGGTCGCCGCGCGGCTGGCGGCCCTGCCGGAGGGGGCGGGCGTCATGTCTCGCTGCCGGCTCCTGCCATGTGAAAGGTTGCATCCGGCCTCGGACGGACAGGAAAGGAGAGCTTCGCGGCTCTGCGAATGCGCAGCGGTCCTGCCGGGGCCGGGAGAACCAGCTGCCCCTTTCTCAAGCCTCCGCGCTACGAAACCAACTTTCTTTGTTTTGCAAAGGGGCTGAGTCACTGCCACCTCTGCATGGTCCGCGCGATCTGCGGAGACCCGGCCAGTTCGAACTTCTCCTTTTCGCGATCCATCGTGCTTATTCCCATCCAGATTGCCGTCATCTTACGCAGATCCGTCGTCATATCGAGATCGATGTCGAACCCTGGGTCGGACCAGCACAGATCGACATCGCCGTCCGGCTCGATTACCAGCCACCAGCGCTGCTTGGCGTCTGGAAGTTCCGGGTATAGAAACTGAACTGTCGTTCTCTGCTTTGGCAAAGGCGAGGGTCGAGGTTTCGGCCCATATCCCACATCAGCAAAGAAGGATCGAGATTGCGCAAAGATGCGCTGGACTCGACCCACTTCTGCCCCCAAAGCTCCACTGCTTCAACCACTTGACGCAAATCTTGCCCCGCTTCAGTCAAGTGATATTCGAAGACGCCTTTTTGCCCTGACAGCGCGCGGCGCTCCACAACGCCGGCCAGTTCAAGCTCCTTCAGCCTCGTCGAAAGCAGTGCAGGCGACATCTTGGAAACAGCGCGCCGCAATTCGTTGAACCGGGTTGTTCTGGCAATCAGTTCCCTTAGCAGGACCATTGTCCAGCGCGCGCACAGCACTTCCGATGCCATCGCCACCGGGCAGAACTGCCTGTATCCCGACCGCGCCATGTGATCGTCCCTCCGGACTGCCAGACCGCAATGCAGCTCAGCCGCTCCGGTGCCGATAGTACAGAAAATGAACCATGCAATACAGTCCCGTCACTGGATCGTGCAGGCTTGGTCGGGTCATCATCCCCGGGCGATTTGTCGGCACTGTGCAGGCAGACAAGAAAGACAGGACAGAAAATGAGCGTTTTCCTGATTGCCGATATCAAGGTCACCGATGGTGGATGGGTTCCCGCATATGCAGCCGGTGTCCACCAATTGGTTGCGAAAAATGGCGGCACCCATTTGTCGCGAAGCGGAAACATCGAAACGGTTGAGGGCGTCATAACGGATAGCACGCTGATCGCGATCTTGCGGTTTCCCACAAGGGCGGCACTTGCCGCCTTCGCGACCGACCCTGACCACGCGCCTTGCGCAAAGTCGCGGAAGGCAGGCAGCATCAGCACTTTCCGGGTGATCGACGACAGCGATATCGCTGGGGCGATTGCCAATCTTCCGGCCGGTTGAAGGCGTGGCCCGTATTGCGCAGCGGAAGTCGATCGGGCGCATTCCGGCCCGGACAGGCCCTCACTTCCCCTTCCACACCGGATCGCGCTTTTCAGCAAAGGCCCGGGCGCCCTCCAGCTGATCGTCAGAGGAATAGAGCCGGTCCACCGTGGGCATCTGCCGCTTGGTCACGCGGCTCATCGCATCGTGGAACCGCAGTGCCTCAGCCTCGCGCACCACCTCCTTGATCGCGGCGTAAACGAGGGGGGGCCCCGATTCCAGCAGCCGGGCCAACGCCCAGGCCTTGGGCAACAGATCCTCAGGGGTGGTGATCTCCTTCACCAGCCCCCAATGATGCGCCTCGGTCGCGTCGAACCAGCGGCCGGTCAGCAGCAGGTCCATCGCCACATGATAGGGGATGCGCTTGGGCAACTTGATCGAGGCGGCATCGGCCACCGTGCCCGAGCGAATTTCCGGCAGCGCGAAGGTCGCGTTTTGCGAACACAGGATCAGGTCGCAGGAAATCGCCAGCTCCAGCCCACCTCCGCAGCAGATGCCGTTGACCGCGGCAATCACCGGCTTGTTGAGGTTCGGCAGTTCCTGCAGCCCGCCAAAGCCGCCCACGCCATAGTCCCCGTCCACGGCATCACCTCCGGCGGCGGCCTTGAGATCCCAGCCGGGGCAAAAGAACTTCTCCCCCTCGGCCCGCAGGACCGCCACGCGCAAAGTATCGTCGTCGCGAAAGGCCCGGAAGGTCAGGCCCATGATCCGGCTGGTGGCAAGGTCGATGGCATTGGCCTTTGGCCGGTCCAGCGTGACCTCGAGGATTGCCCCCTCGCGCCGCGTTCGGATCGGCCCGGTCGTCAGCATGTCCATCATGGCATCTCCTCCCATATCACCGCATCGACGGCAACCGCGCCGCTCGCGCGCACCATCAGCGGGTTGATTTCAATTTCGGATAGTTGCGGAATTGTGGCCATCAGGTCTTGCAGCGCGAGGCAACCCGACACTACCGCCGCAACATCGGCACGGGCGCGCCCACGATAGCCGTCGAGCAGCGGCCACAGGCGCAGGCGGCGCAGGGCAGCCTCAACCTCTGGCGCTGTGACAGGAACGACAAGTGTCGCCGTATCGGCCAGAAGCTCGGTCGTCACCCCGCCGAAACCAACGGTCAGCGTGACGCCATAGACCGGGTCGCGCCGCAGGCCGATCAGCAATTCGGCCACGGCACCCTGCACCATCTCCTCGGCGAGGTAACCAGTAGCCCCCGCCATCTCCCCCTGCCCGTCGAGCGAGGTGAGGCCCAACCGCACCGCTCCCGCTTCGGTCTTGTGCGCAAACCCCAGCCCCTTCAGCGCGAAAGGCGTGGTCAGGCCCGCCGCCAGCAGCGCAAGTGCTGCAAGCGTCGGCGCATCTACCCCCTTCGGCACGGTCAGACCGGCGGCCGACAGCATCGCCTTCGATGCCGCCTCGTCATGCATCCGAACCCGGCCCTCGGCCCGCGCAGGCCAGGGCCGCCAGCCAGGCACCCCCGGCGCGCCTTGCGCGGCCCTGATCGCCACCAGCGCCGTCTCAAGCCCCATCAGCGTGCAGACCCCCTGCTCCCTCAGCGCAATCGCCCGGGTCTCGTCAAAGTTCTCGGCCATCGAGGCGACGGGAAAGGCGGGCTTGCCTGTCACCGCCTGCGCCGCCGCGATCGCATCAAGCGACGGGACGTAGCTCGACGGATCACAACGGTCCGACCGCGGTGGGTCGATGATATAGATGCCCGCGTCATAGGCCGAAAGCATTGTGGTGAAGACATCCGTCGTCTTCGGACCATCGCCCCAGATAAAAGTGTTGTAGTCAAGCGGGTTGGCAATGGCGACGATCGGCCCGAGGATCCCCGACAGCCGCGCGCGGGTGGCCTCGGGCACCGGCGGAAAGTCGAGACCGAGCGGTGTGCCCAGATCCGCCGCCAGCCCCGCTTCCCCGCCCGAGCACGACAGCGAACAAAGCCGCGTGCCGATCTGTGGCCCATGGGAGTGGAATATCTTCAGTGTCTCTAAGAGCTCCGACGGCGTGTTGACCTCCGCAATCCCCGCCTGCCTCAGGAACGCACTCGACGCAGCCCCCCCTCCGGCGAGGGAGGCGGTGTGGGACGCTGCCGCCGTCCGGCTCAGTTCCGTCTTGCCCGATTTGATGCAGACAATCCCCTTGCCAGCCGCCCGCGCTGCCTCTGCCAGTGCGGCAAGCCCGGGGGCATCGGCGATCCCCTCGACATAGAGGCCAAGTGCGGTGACCCGGTCATCGGCCAACAGCGCGCGGGCCAACTCCGCCAGGCCCACAACCGCCGCATTGCCGAGGCAAGCCGCATAGGCCACCGGCAATCCCCGCGCCTGCATCGTCAGGTTCACGATGATATTGGAGGATTGCGAGATCAGCGCGACGCCCCGCGCCTCCCGCCGCCCACCATGCTGGTCGGGCCACAAAAGCGCGCGGTCAAGATAGTTGATCAGCCCATAGCAATTCGGCCCAAGGATCGGCATTTCACCGGCCGCCTGGACCAGACGGTCTTGCAACGCGGCCTCTCCCGCCTCGGTCCAGCCTGCGGCAAAACAGATTGCGCCCCCCGCCCCCATGGCCGACAACTCCGCCACCACATCAACCGTGGCGTGGCGATTGACGCCGATGAAAACCGCATCGGGCGCTTCGGGCAGGACCGAGAGGGCTGGGTAACATGCCAGCCCCCGAATTTCCGTCCGGGTCGGGTGCACTGGCCAGACAGGACCGGAAAAGCCGATCTTCTGACATTGCTCGATAACATTGGCAGCCCAACCGGCGCCAAGCACGGCAATCGACCGCGGCCGAAGCAGACGGGCAAGCCGCGTCATGCCAAGCACCGCGCCCGGACGATCCGTCGAAGCGGGGCTGTCTGCCCCCCTGTTTCATTGGTTGAAGAAACCAATGAACCTCCCCCCGAGGATATTTTTGAATAGATGAAGCTCAAGAAAGAACACCCTGCCCCGGAAAGTCGAAGCAGAGTGTCTTCACCTATTACCGTTATCGGGGTCCCCCCCTGTTCGGCCCCGCGTAGGTGGACGATTCTGGTTAACATCTGCTTACCTTCATCTATTAAAAAATATCCTCGGGGGGGAGGTCATTGGTGTTTTCGACCAATGGCCGTGGGGGGGGGCAGACGGCCCCCCCCGCTCCCGCAGTTTTATCCGCCCAGAGGCCGCAGAAGCTCGCGGCTGATGATGTGGCGCTGGATCTCCGAGGTGCCCTCCCAGATCCGCTCTACACGCGCATCGCGCCAGATGCGTTCCAAGGGCAGCTCATCCATCAGCCCCATGCCGCCATGGATCTGGATCGCCTCATCCGCGACCATTGCCAGAGCCTCGGAGGCCGCGAGTTTTGCCATCGCCATGTCGGCCTCGGTCACCGTGCCCTGATCGTATTTCCAAGCAGCCTCACGGGTCAGCAGTTCCGCCGATTTCAGCGACTGCGCCATATCCGCCAATTTGAACGAAATGCCCTGGAACTTGCCGATCTGCTGGCCGAACTGTCGCCGCGCAGCTGCATAGCGCAGCGCGAGGTCAAGGGCCCGCTCTGCCCGGCCAAGGCAGGTGGAGGCGACCTGCAGACGCGTCGCACCCAGCCATTTTCCCGCGACCTCGAACCCTTTGTGCACCTCGCCCAGAACCTGCGCGGAGGGCAACCGGCAATCGTCGAATTCGAGGATCATGTTGTTATAGCCGCGGTGGCTCACGTTGCGGTAGCCGTCACGGACGGTGAAACCCGGCGTGCCCTTGTCGACCAGAAAGGCAGTGATCAGTTTCTTGCGCCCGCGCGACGTGTCCTCCTCTCCCGAGGCGACCCAGACGATGGCGAAGTCGGCCACATCGGCGTGGCTGATGAAATGCTTGGTTCCGTTAAGGATGAAGTCACCACCCTCGGGCCGTGCCGTGGCCTTCATCCCGCGCAGGTCAGACCCTGCACCGGGCTCGGTCATCGCCTGGCAGTCGTGTTTGTCGCCCCGGATGCAGGGAAAAAGATAGCGCTCCCGCTGCTCGGGCGTGCAGGCCAGAAGGATGTTCGACGGACGCGCCACGCAGTTCCAGTGCAGCGCGTAGCTCGCCTTGCCCAACTCTTTTTCGTAAAGCAGCCAGGACAGAGTATCGAGCCCGGCGCCTCCGACCTCCTCGGGCATGTTGGCGGCGTAAAGCCCGGCTGCCCGCGCCTTGGCCGCGATTTCCTTCATCAGTTCGGGACGCAGCACGCCCGTCCGCTCCACCTCGGCCTCATGCGGGTAAAGCTCGGCCTCGACAAAAGCGCGCGTCGCCTTGACGATCATCTGTTGCTCTTCGGTCAGACCGAAATTCATCTCATTCCCTCATGGGTCAACATTATAGGTCATGCCATCGACCGCGATGGCCTGACCCGAGATCATCCGCGCCGCATCCGAGGCGAGGAACAGCGCCATATCCGCCACATCCTGCGCGTCCGACAACCGCTTCAGCGCGGTGCCCGCGGCATAGCCCGCGCGGACGGCCTCGGGCGTCATGCCCTTGGCGGCGGCTTCGGCCTCGATCACCCGGTCGATGCGCGGACCGTTCACCGACCCCGGGCAGATCGCGTTGGCACGGATGCCATGGGGCCCAAGCTCCATCGCGACCGTCTTCATCAGACCGATCACGCCCCATTTCGCCGCCACATACGGCCCGCGGAACGGCGTGCCATAGAGCCCGGCAGTCGAGGACAGGAATACCATCACCCCCGCCCCCGCGGGCTTCATCATCCTGGAGGCGCCGCGGGCGGCGAGCATTGCGCCATCAAGGTTCACGCCTAGGCATTCCCGCCATTCGTCCAGCGGCATGTCCTCGATCCCCGCCGTCGGGCCCTTGATCCCGGCATTGGCGACCAGCACGTCAAGTCCGCTCCAGGCGGCAGCCACCTCGGCGAACACGGCATCCATCGCAGGCCCTTGCGATGCATCACAAAGGGTGCCGCGGACGCCGGGGGGAAGTGCCGCCAGCATTTCTGCATCCACATCCGTTACCCAGACCCTGTCCCCTGCGGCAGCAAAAGCCTGGGCCATCACGCGGCCGATGCCATTTGCCCCGGCGGTGATCAGAACGCGTCGGCTCACTTCTTCTGGCCCACGGCACGGCCCGCGCCCTCGGGCATCGGCAGGGCGGCATGCGCCCCCGCGATGGCGCTAAGCTTGCCCCAGACCTCGGGCGCCGCAGGCACGGCTTTTCCTGCCGCCATATCCACATGCAGACACATCTGCTCAACTGTCGCCACGCACTCCTCCCCCCTCATGATCCGCACGAAGGAACGGAAGCGTTTTTCATCCGCCGAGAGGATCTGCATCGTGCCGGTCAGCCGGTCACCAAGCTTTGCCTCGCCCAGATGGCGGATATGCGTCTCGGCGGAGTAAAAGGAATGCCCCGCCGCTACATAGTCTAATCCTGCCCCGATCAGGCGCAGGAAGTTGTCTACCGTTTCGGAATTGGCAAAGTAGTATCGGCTTTCGGTCATGTGACCGTTGTAGTCGATCCAGCCCGGCAGCACCTGCATCTGCGCCATGATCAGCGGGGCCGTCTTCGGACCAGTGTCGAGGCTGGCGTGGAACACTGCCGCGCGGGCCTCGTCATGGGCGCGCAAGACTTTACCCGCGCCCCAGTTCCGCTCCTTCAGCGCGCGCAGGAAACCCACCAGGTTCTGATCGCGAATCCGCTCCAGCTCGCGGATCGTATACTTGCCGGACTGCGCGTCGGACTGGCTGGCCACAAGGTCCACGAGTTCGTCGTTGAATTCGGGCACGTCCATCAGCTTGGTCCAGGGCCATTTCAGCGCCGGGCCGAATTGCGCCATGAAATGCCGCATCCCCGCCTCACCCCCCGCCACGCGGTAGGTCTCGAACAGCCCCATCTGGCCCCAGCGCAGTCCAAAGCCCATGCGGATCGTGTCATCGATCTCTTCGGTCGTGGCGATGCCGTCCTTCAGCATCCACAACGCCTCGCGCCAGACGGCCTCAAGGAAGCGGTTGCCGATGAAGGCGTCTATCTCCTTGCGGATCACCAGCGGGAACATCCCGATGTCCTTCATGATCTGCACCGTCCGCTCCACCACTCCCGCAGGGTTCGCAGGCGATCCGCTGATCTCGGACAGCGGCAAGAGGTAAACCGGGTTGAACGGGTGTGCGACGATGATGTTTTCGGGCGAAACGCTTGATTTCTGCAAATCCGACGCCTTGAACCCGCTGGTAGAAGACCCGATCAGCACGCCGGGGTTCGATTGTTGCAATTGGGCATAGACCTTGTGCTTTAGGTCAATCCGCTCCGAGACACTTTCCTGCACATATTCCGCGCCTTCAACCGCGTCGGCCATGGTCCCGGCAAAGGTCAACCGGCCCTCCTCAGGCATCGGCACATCCGACAGTGCAGGCAGCGCCAGCCGTGCGTTGCCAAGCACGGCGTTGATCTTGCGCTCCGCCTCTGGGTCTGGGTCGAACACTGCGACATCCCAGCCGTTCAACAAGAACCGCGCAGCCCAGCCGCCGCCGATCACGCCCCCGCCGATGATTGCAACCTTGCGCGCCATGACACCACCTCCCCTCAAGAACCCGTCGAACCGCGTCAGCTTGCCCGTGCCGCAGCCACTGCAGCATCGGTCAGTGCCATCCGCTCCCCCTCCCGGATCACAGCCGGGTCATAGGCGCGGCGGCCAAAGACCTCGTCCATCAGCGACCGGAAGAAATCGAGCGGCAGCGTGTCATAGGCCGGATCGAAACTTGACTGGTCCCACATCTCGCAAAAGGCGTCGCAATCGTCGAAGTAGGGATGCCCCCTGAACTTGTCGCGCGCATGCGCGTTGCCGCCGGTAAGATGCGCATAGTAAAGCCGCTGGAAATCCCCGTGTTTTTCCACCACCCAGGTGACCTGATCACGCAGGAAGGGGCGCAGGATCGCCGCGGCATATTCATCGTGGTTGTAGGGGGCATAGATGTCGCCCACATCGTGCAACAGTGCCGCCACCACCCAATCCACATCTGCGCCTGCCCGCCAGGCCCGCGTCGCCGCCTGCAACGAATGGCCCAGACGGCTGACCTGATAACCCGACAAACTCTCGTCCAGTTGCGCCAGCGCCCCCAGGAGCCGCTCCCCCGTCCGCGCGGCATACTCCCGCTCGTGCCGGTCCAGCATCGCGTAATCGGCAGCATCGCCGTCCTTCATCGCAGTAAACTTCACCTGCTCCATCGCTCAGACCCCCATCGGCGCGCGTTTTTCCAGCTTCAACCGGGCGCGCACTTCCGAAGGCGTGATCACCCGCGCGCCCATCGTCTCGATAATCGTGCAGGCCCGCTCCACCAGTTGCGCATTGGTCGCAAGAACGCCCTTCTCAAGCCACAGATTGTCCTCCAGCCCCACCCGCACGTTGCCCCCCGCAAGGACCGAAGCCGCCACAAAGGCCATCTCGTTGCGCCCGATGGAAAACGCGCTCCAGGTCCAGTCGGCGGGCACATTGTTCACCATCGCCAAGAAGGTGTTAAGGTCATCTGGCGCGCCCCACGGCACGCCCATGCACAGCTGCACCAGCACCGGCGCGGGGATCACGCCCTCCTTCAAAAGCTCCTTGGCCAGCCACAGATGCCCGGTGTCAAAGGCCTCGATCTCGATGCGCACCCCCGCCGCGGTCATTCGCCGCCCCATGTCGCGCAGCATTCCAGGCGTGTTGACCATCACATAGTCAGCCTCGTTGAAGTTCATCGTCCCGCAGTCGAGCGTGCAGATCTCCGGCCGGCATTCGACCACATGCGCCACCCGCTCGGCCGCACCCGCCATGTCGGACTTCGGGCCCATGGCGTTCATCTTTTCGGTCCCGTCAAACAGCAGGTCGCCGCCCATCCCGGCTGTCAGGTTCAATACCACATCGGTGCCCGAATCGCGGATCCGTTCGGTCACCTCGCGGTATAGCTTCGGGTCTCGCGCGGGCTTGCCCGACTCGGGGTCGCGCACGTGGCAGTGCACCACCGCAGCACCCGCCTTTGCCGCATCTATAGCGCTCGCCGCGATCTGCGCCGGGCTTCTGGGCACATGCGGGCTGCGTTCCTGCGTGCTCCCCGATCCGGTCACGGCGCAGGTGATGAAAACCTCACGGTTCATGGCAAGCGGCATGGCAGTCTACCTCCCTTGGGTTTGCACTTACCATAACCGCCTTGCGCGCTCAGGCTTTGCAATTTACGAAATGCGGATGACGGAAAACGCAATCTTCTCCCCGGCTACCGGCCCCTTGACCATCGCGCTTCTCGTGCTGCCACATTCCTCAATTCTTGAGGTGGCAAGCACGCTCGACCCCTTGCGTGCCGCGAACCGGCATCTGGGGAGCGAAGCCTACCGCTGGCGCGTCGTCACACCCGACGGGCAGCCCGCGGCCCTGACCTGCGGGATTGAACTTCCCTCCTCCGGCCCCCTGTCAGCCGCCGAAGGCGCCGATGCGCTGATCGTGATTGCAGGCTACCGTCTGGCAGAAGTGGCCACCCGTCCTCTCATCCGCGAACTCAGCCGGATGGCGCGGTCCTTCCCGCTCCTTGGCGGAATCGATGCCGCCCCCTGGGTGCTGGCCCGCGCAGGACTTCTGAACGGCCACAAGGCGACGGTTCACTGGGAGGATCTGGAAGACCTCGCCGCTGCCTTTCCCGAAATTGATGTCCAGCCCACCCGCTTCGTGATCGACCGCAACCGCGTCACCGCCAGCGGCGCAGCCCCGGCGGCCGACTTGATGCTGCACCTGATCCGCTGCCGCCATGGCGCGCCTTTGGCCCGGCAGGTGGCCGCAAGCTTCCTGACCATCGCCCGCGACGGGTCCGAACCGCAAATCGCCGCCCATGGAAAGGACTCCACGCTTGATCCCCGCGTGGCGCAAGCGATCGCCCGGATGGAAGCCACGCTCGATGCCCCCGAGCCGATGTCGACCCTTGCCCACAGCGTCGGTCTCTCTCCCCGGCGAATGGAGGCCTTGTTCCGCCGATGTCTGGGCACCACGCCGGGCGCTTACGCCCTATCGCTGCGTCTCGCCGCCGCACGCAGGCTCCTGACAGACACCCGCCATCCGTTGTCCGAAGTGGCGCTGCGCACCGGGTTTTCATCCCCCAGCACCCTAAGTCGCGCGTTCCGAAACGCATTCGACACCCCTCCCGGCGCGCTGCGTTGATGCCTCAGTCGACGGTATTGTCCTCGGCCCCGTTGTTGGCAACTTTCTTCAAAGGCGCTGCGACCCGCAAACTGAAATAGATCAACACACTCAAAGCAACAGCAATGTCGTAAAGCCCATATCCGATCGAAGCACCAAGCGCCCCGGTTGCCCAGATGCACGCCGCCGTTGCCGTTCCCTTGGCCTTGTCGCCCATTTGCAAAATGGCGCCCCCGCCGATAAAGCCTACGCCGGTTATCAATCCCGCCATCACATTAGACTGCGATGCATCTCCCGCTCCCAATACGCGTACTGCCACTATGACAAATCCGCACACGGCCATCGACACCAGCGGAAATGTGCGGATGCCGGCACTTCGGTCTTCGCGCTCACGGTTCCACCCGATCGGCAGCGCGAGCAGGTAGGCAACAGTCAAGGTGATCACGTCAAAAATCGTTTTTTGGTAATTCCAGCTTGCGAGCAGATCCAAGGTCTCCCTCCGCACCGTCACTCCGGCTCCATCAAACCCCGCCCTTTGAGCAAAGGTTCCACCCCGGGCATCCGGCCCCGGAATTTTGTGTACAGAACTTCCGCCTCCTCCGACCCACCGGCAGACAGAATGAAAGTCTCGAGCCGCGCTGCAACCGCCCGGTCGAACGGGTCCCCCGCCTCCTCAAAGGCCGCAAAGGCATCCGCGTCCATAACCTCCGACCACATGTAACTGTAATACCCACTCGAATATCCGTCGCCAGAAAAGATATGCGCAAAATGCGGCGTCGCGTGCCGCATCCGTATCGCCTTGGGCATCCCCAGGCCCTCCAGCACCTCTGCCTGCTTCTGCATCGGATCGGCAGGCGCGTCCCCCTCATGAAACGCCAGATCCACCAGCGCCGAACTGATGAATTCCACCGCCGCGAAGCCCTGATCATATGTCCCCGCCGCCAACAAGCGCGCCAACATATCTGAAGGCATCGGCTCGCCCGTCTCATGATGCCGCGCATGCTGCTCCAGCACCTCCGGCACCTCCAGCCAATGCTCGTAAAGCTGGCTCGGCAGCTCTACAAAGTCCCGCGCCACGCTCGTGCCCGAGATGAAGCCATAGGTCACATCCGACAACATCTGGTGCAGCGCATGGCCGAACTCATGAAACAGCGTGCGCGCATCGTCATAGGACAAGAGCGCAGGCTCCCCCTTGGCAAAGTTGCAAACATTAACCACAACCGGTCGTTGTTCCCCCCCCAGCTTGCGCTGGCTGCGCATCGCCGAACACCAGGCGCCCGACCGCTTCGAGCCCCGCGCGAAATAGTCACCGATGAACACCGCCACATGCACACCCCTTCGCGTGACCTCCCAAGCCCGCGCGTCGGGGTGATAGAGCGGCACGTCCAGGGTGCGGAACTCCAGCCCGAACAGCCGGTGCGCACAGTCGAACTGTGCTGCCAGCATCGCCTCCAGCGACAGGTACGGCTTCAAGACGGCCTCATCCAGATCATGCTCGGCCAGCCGCCGCTTCTCCGAATAATAGCGCCAGTCCCAGGGCTCCAGCGGTCCTGCCTCGCCATCGGCGTTCAGCATCGCCTCAAGCGTTGCCTGATCCGACAGCGCCTTGGCGCGCGCCGGTTCCCACACCCGCATCAACAGCTCCCGCGCAGCTCCGGGCGTCCGCGCCATCTCTGTCTCAAGCTTGTAATCGGCGAAACTCGCGTAACCGAGCAGCGTCGCGCGCTCAAAGCGCAAGGCCAGAATTTCCGCCGCAATCCCCCGGTTGTCCTGCGCATTGCCGTTGGCCCCGCGCGCAACCCAGGCCTCATAGGCAATCCGTCGCAACCCGCGCCGGGAAGAAAACTGCAAGAACGGCACGATCAGCGACCGGTTCAGCGTGATCACCGGACCACCTGCGCCCTTTTCCGCCCCCGCCGCCCGCGCGGTATCGACCACAAACCCAGGCAACCCCACCAGATCCGCCTCGGCCAAGGGCAGGAACCACCCCCGCTCTTCGGCGAGCAGGTTCTGTCCAAACTCTGTCCCCAGCACCGCCAGCCGCGACTTCACTTCAGTCAGCTGCGCTGCGGCCTCCCCCTCCAGCATCGCGCCCGAGCGCACGAACATCTGCCGGTAAAGCGTCAGCACCCGCAGCTCTTCCGCCGCCAATCCCTCTCGCGCCTCCCACACAGCGTCAATCCGTTGAAAGAGCGCACCGTTGTTCGTGACCTCCGAGGCAAAGGCGCTCATCTTCGGCGCCAATTCCCGCATCAGTGCCTCGCGTGCCTCGGTGCTGTCGGCACTGGCGAGGTTGTAAAACACCCCCCCCACCCGATCGAGCAGACCCTCCGCGAGCTCCAGCGCCGCAATCGTATTGGCGAAATCCGGTCCCTCCGGGTTCGCGGCAATGGCCGCAATCGCCGCCCGCGCCTCTGCCAGACCCGCTTCAAAGGCCGGTCCGAAATCCGCGTCCTTGATCTGTGCAAAAGGCGGCAGCCCGAATGCCCCGTTCCAAGGCTCCAACAGCACGTTCATCACCAAATCCTCCCGCCATTTCATCTATTCACAAATATCCCCGCCGGAGGCTCCCGCCGCCGCCAGCATCGCTAACGCCCGGATCCTTGCCGCAATTTCTTCTCCACCCGCCGCAGCACAAGGCTCAGCGTGATCGTCATCGTCAGGTACAACAGCGCGACCACATTATAGGTCTCGAAATAGCGAAAGTTCCCAGCCGCCGTAACCTTGCCCAACTGGGTGATGTCCGACACCCCCAGCACCGACACCAGGCTCGAATCCTTCACCATCGCGACAAAGTCATTGCCCAATGGCGGCAAAACCATCCGGAACGCCTGCGGGAACGATATATGGCGAAACCGCTGCCAGCCCGTAAGCCCCAGCGCTTGGGCCGCCTCGATCTGCCCCTTGTCCACTGCCTGCAGGCCCGCCCGGAAAATCTCGGCCAGAAACGCCGCATAGGCCAGCGTCAGCGCGATCACCGCCCGCCATAACAAAGGCACATCCCGTGTGCGAAGCGGGTCAATCCCCAACGGACCGGTCGCCCAGTTCCATGCTTCAACGCCCAACGGCGCCAGCACAAAGGCGCAGTAAAGCAAAAGCACGATGATCGGGACCCCCCGCATCACCTCGATGTAAAGCCGCGCCGCCTGCCGCAGAACGATGTATCGCGACATGCCCCCCACGGCCAGAAGCAGCCCCAGACAACACGCCAGCGCAAAGGCTGTCAACGTCACGTAGATCGTGATCCACACGCCTTTCAAGAGCGTCTGCAGCGCCTGATTGTAGACCTCCGCTGCGAGCACTTCGTAAAACAGAAACACTGCCGTCAGGCCGACAATCACCAGCCACCAGGGAAAATCCTTGTCATGCTCGGGCGCGGGGTTCATCGGGCGGGCGCCCCGGCGACGCAGGCCGCCGGGACATCAAGGTTCATTCGCCCAGCTTGTAGTCAAGAAACCACGTCTTGTTCAGCGCATCGATCGTGCCATCAGCCCGCATCGCTGCAATTGCGGCGTTCATCGGCGCCACGAGGTCCGACCCTTTGGGAAAGATGAAACCGAAATCCTCTGTCCCAAGCTTCTCGCCCACAATCTTTAGCCCGCCACCTGAGGCGTCGACATAGCCTGCACCGGCCGTCCCATCGGTCAGCACCAGATCCACGTCTCCTGCCTTCAGCGCCTCGACCGTCGCGCCAAAGGTCTCGAACAGCTTGATCCGCGGGTTCGCCTCATTGCCATCCAGCACCGAATAAACACCCACGTAGAAGGGTGTCGTGCCGGGTTGGGCGGCCATGAACAGATCGGCATTGGCGGCAAAGGCTGCCGCATCGGTGAACCGGCTCTCATCCCCGCGCACCATCATCACCATTTCCGAAGTCATGTAACTGTCTGAAAAATCTACCTTTTCCTTGCGGTCGTCACGGATGGTGATGCCAGTCATCCCCATGTCAAACTGATCCTCGGATACCGCCGGGATCATCGCATCCCATGAGATGTTCTCGTACTTCACCACCGCATTCAAGCGCTTGGCGATATCGGCCATCGCGTCGTATTCCCAGCCCACGGCCGCCCCGTCCTTGTTCAGAAACTGCAGCGGCGGATAGGCATTCTCGGTCACGACCACGATCTCGCGGCCACCGAGGTCGGGCACTTCGGCAAGGGCGGGGGCGGCGATCGTCAGGGCCATAAGGCCAAGGGCAGCGGTCAGTTTCATGCGGTGGAACTCCCTGTCATGGAAATGGATGCGTGATTATGACCCGGCCTTTACCTCAGATGCAAGTGGCGCAGGTGCCCCCCGCGGCACCCCACAAACCGCGCAGTCGGCCCGCGGCGAGACTTCGATCACCCTCGTTTCGGCATAAAGCGCGTCATGGATCATCAGCCGCCCCGTCAACGTCTCTCCGGCGCCGGTGATGTGCTTTACGGCCTCCATCGCCATCATGGCGCCGATCACCCCCGGCAGCGGCGAGGCCACGCCCGCCTCGGCGCAGGTCGGCACCATATTGGGCGCCGGGCGGTTTGGAAAAATGCATGCATAGCACGGCGCGCCACGGGCGGGGTGGTAAAGTGACAGCTGTCCCTCCCACTGGGTGATTGCCGCCGAAATCAAGGGCTTGCCAAGGGCCACGCACGTGGCATTCACCAGATCCCTCGTATCGAAATTGTCCGATCCATCCAGTACCAGATCATGCCCGCCAATCAGATCTGCCGCTATGGCCGCATCCAGCCGCCGCTTGTAAGGGTGAATTTCTATGAAGGGATTCAACGCTATGGCCGCAATCTCTGCCGAATGCACCTTGGCCATGCCAATCCGCGCATCCGCATGGATGATCTGCCGCTGCAGGTTGGAGGCATCGACCACGTCATCGTCGATCACCCCGATCACTCCCACGCCCGCCGCTGCAAGGTAGAGGATCGCAGGCGAGCCAAGGCCCCCCGCCCCCACCACCAGCACCCGCGCGGCCTTAAGCCGCCGCTGCCCCGGCCCGCCGATCTCGCGGAGCAGGATGTGGCGGGAATAGCGCTCGAGTTCCGCGGGGCGAAAAGCCCCTGCGAGTGTGCTGGGCACCTGCGGCGCGTGACGGGCTTTCAGCTTCAGAATCAGCGATTTATAGGCCCAGATCAGTGCCGCCACCCCGCCCAGAACCACCCACGGACGTGCATCTCCGCCGGTCGCCTCACGCAAGGGGTTGCCCTCGGGAAGCACCAGCTGCGCCAGCACCACACCCCCCCAAACCATCCCGATCATGCCCAGCCGCACCCGTTGTGGTGTGCCAAGCCAGGCCCCCAGCCCCCACAGCGCTGCCATGACCGCCAGAACCAGCACCATCAGCTGCGGCCCGTAGAACCGAAGCCGCCTTCGGCACGGGTTGTTTCATCCAAGGACCGGACGATTTCGAACCCTGCCTGCACCACTGGCGCCACGATCATCTGGGCGATCCGGTCGCCGTGGCGGATGGTATAGGGCACGGTGGACAGATTGATCAGAGCCACCCCGAGCGGCCCGCGATAGTCGCTGTCAATCGTGCCCGGAGTATTGGGCAAGGTGATCCCCGACTTCAGCGCAAGGCCGGACCGCGGGCGGATCTGGACCTCGTACCCCTTCGGAATCTGCAGCCGGAGTCCCGTTGGCAACAGGCGCCGCTCCATCGGTTGCAAGGTCATGCCCGCCGCCCGGTCCGCCGCGGGCAGATTTGCGCGGACGTCCGCACCGGCAGCACCTTCGGTCTGATAGCCAGGCAATGGCAGGGTCCGGTCGGCCCAAGGCTCCCACATCAGGCGCAGGGTCGGCCTCATGCCAGGGCCCCGGCGATCCGTTTTGCCAGCCGCGCTGCCACTTCCCGCTTGGCCATCCTTGGCCAGGTCTCGGCGCCAGCAGCCGTGATCAGCGTCACCGCATTTTCCTGCCCGCCCATGATTCCGGTGCCTGGAGAAACGTCGTTCGCCAGGATCCAGTCGCAGCCCTTGCGAAGCCTTTTGGCAGTGGCATGTTCGATTACGTCATTCGTCTCCGCAGCGAACCCGACGATCAACCCTGGTCGATGTTCGGTTTTTGCAAGCGTTGCGAGGATGTCCGGGTTTTCGGCAAACTCCAGCCGCGGGGCGCCGGTGGCCTCTTTCTTCATCTTCTGCCCGCTCGCATTGGCCACATGCCAGTCGGCCACCGCCGCCGCCATCACCGCCGCATCTGCGGGCAAGGCCGCCTCGACCGCCGCAAGCATCTGAGCCGCCGTCTCGACCCGCACCACCGCCACCCCTGCCGGAGGCGGCACCGTCGCAGGACCAGTCACGAACGTCACCCTCGCCCCCAGATCACGCAGTGCTGCTGCAATTGCCGCCCCTTGTGCCCCGGAAGACCGGTTGGCGATATAGCGCACCGGGTCTATCGGCTCATGCGTCGGACCGGAGGTGACCAGCACATGGCGCCCCGTCAAAGGCCCCGCCGACAGCGCCGCCTCGATCGCACCGAGGATCGCCAGAGGTTCGGCCATCCGCCCTGGGCCATATTCGCCGCAGGCCATGTCTCCCTCCACCGGGCCCACGAAAAGTATGCCATCCCCCTGCAAGGTCAGAATATTCCTTTGCGTGGAGGGGTGCCGCCACATCCGCACATTCATTGCGGGGGCCACCAGCACCCGCTTGTCCGTCGCGAGCAAAAGGGTCGAGGCGAGGTCGTTCGCCATCCCCTGCGCCATCTTTGCAATCAGATCCGCCGTCGCAGGCACGACGACCACAAGGTCTGCGGCACGGGACAGCTGGATGTGCCCCATCTCCGCCTCGTCGGTCAGTTCAAAGAGGTCGCGGTAAACCTTCGCCCCCGCAAGGGTCGATACGCTGAGGGGGGTTACAAACTCAGCCGCCGCTGCAGTCAGCACTGGCGTGACCTGCGCACCCTGCCCCTTCAGAAGCCGGATCAATTCCAGCGCCTTGTAGGCAGCGATCCCGCCCCCGACGATCAAAAGGACATGTCGTGCGGCCAGCATGGAAACTCCTCCCCGGGGACAGGACCACAGGTGTAGGAGCAGATCCGTCCAAACTCAACTCCCCGCTCATGCGAAGAAGTTGTGCACCTCGCGCGATTGCGCCTCAAGGTTCCGGCGCATCTTCACGAACGCCGCGACTTCCAGCTGACGTACGCGCTCTTTCGACAGACCAAGCTCGACACCCAGGCTTTCCAGCGTCCGCGGCTCTTCTCGCAGCTTGCGTTCCGCCACGATAAACCGCTCGCGTGCGTTCAGCGCCTTCATCGCGTTCACGAGCCAGCCGCGCAGGCGGGTCCGGTCATGTTCGCCCTCCACTGCCTCGGCGGCCTGGACGCTGTCATCCTCCAGCGCGTCGATCCACTCACGCCCTTCGTCTTCAGCCGATTGCGTCGCGTTGAGAGAGAAGTCCGAGCCTGAGAGCCGCCCCTCCATCATTTCGACATCTGCCAGCGACACGCCCACTTCTGTAGCCACCATCTGGCGCAGCTGGAACTGGTCCAGCGCCTCGCCACGTTGACCGGCCTCGCGCTCCAGCTTGGCCTGCACGCGGCGCAGGTTAAAGAACAGCGCCTTCTGGCTGGAAGTTGACCCCGTCCGCACCATCGACCAGTTGCGCATCACGTAGTCCTGGATGGACGCCTTGATCCACCAGACCGCATAGGTCGAAAAGCGTACGCCCCGATCAGGGTCGAACTTGTCGGCGGCCTTCATCAAACCAAGCGACGCCTCCTGGATCAGGTCGTTCATCGGTGCGCCGTAGCGGCGGAATTTCGACGCCATGGAAATCGCGAGCCGCATATAGGCGGTAATCAGGCGGTGCAAGGCCTGCTCATCGCGCTGGTCGCGCCAAGCATAGGCCAGTCGAAGCTCGGTTTCTGCATCGAGCAATTCGGCCTTCATCGCTTGGCGAGACATCGTCTGGTCGTTATACCCGTCGAGTGCCATGTCCATCCCCGAATGTGAGAGTGCGCAGCGTTGTGTTCTCTTTTACAATAGCTACGAGGTCAAACTCTGAACGGATCACTTTCGCTCCCTGCTTTTTCACTGCCTGGCCTGAGTCTTGTGACCGGCGGGGCGCGGTCGGGCAAATCCGCCTATGCCGAACGGCTGATTGCCGCCGCTGCGCGCCCGCGCCGGTATATTGCGACGGCCGAGGCGTGGGATGATGAGATGCGCAGCCGGATTGCCGCGCATGTGGCGGATCGCGGTGCGGACTGGCACACCGTAGAGGCACCGCTGGATCTGGTCGCCGCGCTGGACGCCACCCCGGAGGGCGAGGCTGTACTGGTCGATTGCGCGACCCTGTGGCTGACGAACCAGCTTCTGGCCGAGCATGACCTGGAGGCTGAGGCCCGGGCGCTGCGGGTCGCCCTTGCCCGCTGCCGCGCGCCGGTGGTGATCGTGTCGAACGAGGTGGGCTGGGGGATCGTGCCCGAAAACGCGCTCGCCCGCAGGTTTCGGGATGCACAGGGGCGGCTCAACCAGCAGTTGGCCAGCGATGCGGGGCTGGTCGTGGCAGTGCTGGCCGGGCTGCCGCTGGTGCTGAAGGGTAGCCTGCCATGACGCGCCTGTGGTGGGTGCGGCATGGGCCCACGCATACGAAAGCCTTCGCCGGCTGGCGCGACATTCCGGCTGACCTGTCGGATTCCGCAGCCCTCGCGCGGTTGAACGCGCATCTGCCAGCGGGGGCAATCCTTGTTTCTTCCGACCTAATCCGCGCTACGGCCACGGCGGATGCCCTGGCCACCACCCGCCATCGTCTGCCACATGACCCTGACCTGCGCGAGTTCCATTTCGGCGACTGGGATGGCCTTCACTTTCCGGAAGTGTCGTCCCGCTGGCCTGATCTCTCGCGCCAATACTGGGAAGAACCGGGCCGCGTCGCCCCCCCGAACGGTGAAAGCTGGCATCAGGCCGCCGACCGGGTGGCGGTCGCCGTCGGCCGTCTGACACGCGCCCATCCCGGGCGCGACATCGTGATCGTCGCCCATTTCGGGGTGATCCTTACGCAATATCAGATGGCTGCCGGTCTGACGCCCTATCAGGCACTGGCGCAGAAGATCGAGAACCTTTCAGTCACCTGTGTCGTTCAGGACGGCGGCTGGCGGGTCGAGGCGGTCAACCACTGTCCGTGATACCCCCCTTGGGAAATCATCACTTTCACTTTTGTCCCGGCCCGGAATATGGTGCCCCGCGCAGCAGGGAGCCTGAAAATGAGCTATGACCTCGTGATCGGCGACCGCGCCTAATCCAGCTGGTCGCTGCGCGGCTGGCTCTTGTTCGATGCCTTCGGAATTCCGGTCAACACCCACACGGCGCGGCTTTACACCGATGAGCTGACCACTTTGCTCAAATCCTTCTTCCCCGGACGCACCACGCCCACCATGCGCACGCCGGATGGCGTGGTGGTGCCTGAAACCATCGCGATTGCCGAGGAGCTGGCGTCCCGCCACACCGAGGCGGGACTTTGGCCGCAAGGGACTACGGCACGCGCGGTTGCCCGGGTGCTGGCGGCCGAGATGCACGCAGGCTTTCACGCGCTGCGCAACCATTGCCCGATGAACCTGCGCGTCAGTTACACCGATTGCGCGCCGCCCGATGCAGTCCTCGCCGATCTTGACCGGCTGCAGCTGATCTGGGCCAGAGCGAGAGAGACGACCGGCGCCATCAGCCCCTGGCTCTGCGGCCCCTATTCCGCTGCCGACGCCTTCTTTGCCCCTGTCGCCACGCGCATCGCCACCTATAATTTGCCGGTCGGGCCAGAGACGACGGCCTACGTCAGCTACCATCTCGCCCACACGTCCTTTCGTCGTTGGCGCGCAACGGGGATGGTAGATGTCGAGGATCAGGATTTCTATCGCCGCGACTATCCCCGACGCGACTATCCCCGACGCGACTGGCCCGGTCCGCAAACAAAGCCCGCCCGTGCAATGGAGGGGACAGAGGCCAAGAACGCGAGCTGTCCTTATTCCGGCAAGCCCGTCACCCATGTGATGGAGCTTTACGGTCGCCGCTTCGGGTTCTGCAACGCCTTCTGCCGTGACAAAAGCGTGGCTGACGCAGAGGCCTGGCCTGCGCTGATGAAACTTTACCATTCGTAAACCATTACCACCTAACTGTTAACCATTGGCGGACGCCAGGGGGACAGCGGTGGTTGCAAGGGCTTATACCGTGGCCTTCGAAGGGGTCGAGGCGCGGATCGTCGAGGTCCAATGCTCTGTCGCGAATGGCCTTCCGGGTTTTGCGCTCGTGGGCCTGCCCGACAAGGCAGTCTCCGAGGCAAAGGAACGGGTGCGCGCCGCAATTGCCGCGATGTCGATCGCGCTGCCATCAAAGCGGATCACGGTGAACCTTTCGCCCGCCGATTTGCCAAAGGAGGGTTCGCATTTCGATCTGCCGATAGCACTTGCCTTACTGGCAGCCATCGAAATCATCCCGAAGGATGCGGTCGAAGGGGTACTGGCCCTTGGGGAGCTGTCGCTGGACGGGCGGCTGATCGCGGTGTTGGGCGCCCTTCCCGCCGCGATGGCCGCGGCGGAGGAGAACAAAGCGCTTCTATGCCCGCGTGCCTGTGGGGCCGAGGCGGCTTGGGTTGGCAGAACGGAGGTGCTGGCGGCCAGTACCCTCGCAGACGTGGTCCGTCATTTCACGGGTCAGGTACCGCTGCAACCGGCGCAGGCAGGGGAGGTTTCGCCGCGTTGCAGCTCTCGTGATCTGCGCGACGTCAAGGGGCAGGAACGCGCCAAGCGCGCGATGGAAATTGCGGCGGCGGGGCGGCATCACTTGCTGATGGTCGGAACGCCAGGGTCTGGAAAGTCGATGCTGGCCGAACGGATGCCGGGCCTCTTGCCCCCGCTTTCGGCGATCGAGGCGCTGGAAACCTCGATGGTGCATTCGCTGGCGGGCTTGCTCAATGAGGGCGGAATCAATCGTAACCGCCCGTTCCGTGACCCGCACCACACTGCCTCGATGGCGGCGATCGTGGGCGGGGGCAAGGGCGCAAAACCGGGGGAAGTCTCGCTCGCGCACAACGGCGTGCTATTCCTTGATGAGCTGCCGGAGTTTCCCCGCCCGGTGCTGGAAACCCTGCGCCAGCCGATCGAGTCGGGCGAGATCATGGTCGCCCGCGCCAATGCCCATATCCGCTACCCGTGCCGGTTCCTGCTGCTCGCTGCGGCAAACCCCTGCAAATGCGGCTACATGACCGACCCGACCCGCGCCTGCGCCCGCGTGCCGATCTGTGGGGACGAATACCTCGGGCGCATCTCAGGGCCGCTGATCGACCGCTTCGATCTGAGGGTGGATGTGCCGCCGGTCGCCTTCACCGACCTGGACCTGCCCCCGACGGGCGACAGCTCGGCCGTCGTGGCGGCGCGGGTGGCGCAGGCCCGCGCGGTACAGGAGCGACGCCTGCGGGATCATCCCGGCATGCGGGTGAACGCGGACTTGCAGGGCGATGTGCTGGAAGCGACCGCCGCCCCGGATGCCGAGGGGAGAGAGCTGCTCTTGCGCGCGGCCGAACGCTTTGGCCTGTCCGCGCGGGGCTATCACCGTGTACTGCGTGTGGCCCGCACCATCGCCGATCTCGAAGCGTCCGAGCGAGTGCGCAAACCCCACATAGCCGAGGCGATCGGCTACCGCATAGCGTCGGCCAGGACCGCTCGCTAGACGGCAAGGCTGCGCAGAAATTCCCCGACCCGCCGGATCTCGGCCCGCGCCTCGGGCACCCAAGGCGCAAGGTAAGCCACTACATGCGGCGAAAAGGGCAGGCGCACGAGCGTCACCTGCGCCCCGGCATCGCTCATTCGCCCGGCCAGACGTTGCGAATCGTCCAGCAGAATCTCGGTCGTCCCGACGGTGATCAGCACGGGGCACCGGCCCGCATAGCGCGCAAACAGCGGTGACAGACGCGGATCGGCGGGCGAAAGCGCGCCGCGAATCTGTTCCACCACAGCCGCAATCGCTTGCGCGGGCAGCATCGGGTCTCGCGCGGCATTGGTTCGCACCGAATCGCCCGAAAGTGTCAGGTCCACCCAAGGGGAAAGCAGGACTAACCCCGCAACGTGCAGCCCCCGCGCCTCGACGCGGGAAAGCAGCGCGGCGGCAAGGCCACCCCCGGCGCTGTCACCGCCCAGCACGATCCGCTCCGGGGGCACGCCCGAGGCGACGAGCCCATCGAATGCGGCACAGGCATCTTCTAGACCCGCTGGTGCCGGATGCTCGGGCGCAAGGCGCGTGTCTGGCAACACTGCGACCATGCCTGCGGCCTTCGCAATCCGCCCGACCATTCCACGATGGGTAAAGGCGCTGCCCATCACATGGGCACCGCCATGGAGCCAAAAAAGCACCGGCCCGATGCCCTCCTTCGGTGTCAGCCAAAGGCACTCCACCCCGCCCAGAGCGGCGCGTCGTGCCGTCACGCCCATCGGCAAGGGAAATGCAAGCGAGGCCGCCACCAGCCCCGCCCGTGCCACAGTCACCTGCGTAAGGCGCGCAAAGAAAGGCTTGCCGAAGTACCGCATGCCACGACATACCACGCTCAGCGCAAGGCTCATGCTGTGCGCTTCGCCTCGATCACCTCCCAGATGCGGGCGGCGGCGTTGGTGCCGTCAAACCGCTCCAGCTCCTGAATGCCGGTGGGGGAGGTGACGTTGATCTCGGTCAACCAGTCGCCGATCACGTCGATACCGACGAAAACCTGCCCCTTCTCGCGCAAGACCGGTCCGATCCGCGCGCAAATCTCCAGATCGCGCGCGGTGAGGCCGATCTTCTCGGGCCGCCCGCCCGCATGCATGTTCGACCGCGTCTCCCCCGCCTGTGGCACACGGTTGATGGCGCCGACCGGCTTTCCGTCGACCAGAATAACCCGCTTGTCCCCCTTTGACACGTCGGGCAGAAACTTCTGCACGATCAAGGGCTCGCGGTTGATGCCCATGAACAGTTCGTGCAGACTTGCAAGGTTGCGGTCGTTGGGGTCCAGCCGGAACACCCCCGCCCCGCCATTCCCATAGAGCGGCTTGAGGATGATATCGCCATGACGCGCCTTGAACGCGCGGATGGTCGTCAGATCGCGCGCAATCGCGGTGGGCGGGGTAAGGTCGGCAAAACGCAGAACCAGAAGCTTTTCAGGCGAGTTGCGCACCCAGAAAGGGTCGTTCACCACCAGCGTCCGGGGATGGATCATTTCGAGCAGATGTGTCGTGGTGATGTAGCCCATGTCAAAGGGCGGGTCCTGGCGCAGCCAGACCACGTCGAACTCCTCCAGCGCGACGTCCGCCTCGGCGCCAAAACTCACGTGATTGCCACGCTCGCGCCGAAGCTCTATCGGCCAGCCCCGCGCCATTACCCGCCCCTCGACAAAGCTCAACCGGTCCGGTGTGTAGTAAAACAGCGTATGGCCCCGCGCCTGCGCCTCAAGGGCAATGCGAAATGTGCTGTCTCCGTCGATGTTGACTGCACCGATCGGGTCCATCTGCAAGGCGACTTTCAGCGACATGAGCTTCTCCGGTGGGTTTGCTTGCCCCTAGATGACCCAAGCCCGCCCGGTATGCAAACGGCTCAGGCCGCAAAGGCGTTTTCCAGAACTTCGATACGCCCCTGCCCATCCACCAGCGCCACATCAAACCGTGCGGGCGTAAGCTCTCCTGCTGGCTCTCCTGCCAGAAACTCGGCGGCGGCGGCATAGATCCGCGCCATTTGCCGCGGATCCAGATGGTCGGCTGCCTGCGCGTGCGTGCGACTTTGCTTCACTTCAATGAAAATCACCTCGGCCCCGTCACGCGCAATCAAGTCGACTTCGCCCGAAGCCCCTCGCCAGCGTCGCTGGCAAACGCGTCGTCCCGAATCGTTATACAGCCGTGCCACAGCTAGCTCGGCGGCAAGCCCCGCATGATACGATCTCGCTCCGCTCATCGGTCTGCCTCCTTCAGCGCCATCTGGTACAAATCGCGCCGTGCGAGTCCGAGGGTCTTTGCAACGGCACCAGCCGCATCCTTTACCGACATTGTCTTCATCGCCTCCCGCAATGCCGCCGCTACATCGTCTGCGCTGGCGGCCTGAACCGTGCCGCGATCAACCAGCACGACGATTTCACCCTTCACCTCTCGTCCCTCAAACGCGTGGGCGAGCACACCAAGCGTTCCGCGAGAAACTTCTTCGAACTTCTTGGTCAGTTCACGGCACACCGCAGCCTGTCTTTCTTCTCCGAAGCATTGCACGCAATCTGCCAACAATCCGTAAACGCGTTTGGGTGATTCAAACAAAATCAGGGTCGCTCTTGTGTCCTTCATCTCATTGAGAAACTTCATCCGCGCCGAACGGGTGGTTGGAGAAAACCCTGCAAAGAGAAATCGGTCCGAGGGCAGACCTGAGCTTACAAGCGCACAAAGGACGGCAGAGGCTCCGGGCGCGGCTTGAACGGGAAAGCCGCGCGCGATGGCACCGCGTGCAAGGCCAAAGCCCGGGTCCGACACGAGTGGCGTCCCGGCTTCGGATGCATAGACGACCGACTTTCCCTCTGCCATCGCTGCCAACAGGCGCGGGTGGGCGGTCCCGGCATTGTGTTCATGATACGCGACAAGCGACCGCCCTGCGAGCGCGATGCCATGGATTTCCATCAGGTGACGAAGGGTGCGCGTATCTTCGGCGGCCAGCACATCTGCCGCGGACAGCATGTCGAGCGCGCGCAGCGTGATGTCACGGGCGGCGCCAATCGGGGTCGACACGAAATGCAAGCCTGCGGCGAGGGCCCTGTTTCCCGACCTGTAAGCGCTCGCTGACCGGCCGGTTCCATCGCCCATGCCATCGCCCCCATCTGCGGCCGGTTCCCCGCCCGGCGTCGTTGTGCCGACCGTCATGCCGCAACCTCCCCTCACAAGTTTACTTCCCCCGCCGAAACGCATACCGTGCTGTCGAAATCTGCGCGTCTGGGAGTTAGGAATACCTTATGTTGTCGCTGTTCGAACTGGCCCGCAAGGCCTTGACTGTCTTCGCGCTTACAGCGATTGCCCTGATCGTTGCGGCCTGCGTGCCTCCACCCGCACCGGATGCCGGCGGGCTGATCACCGGAAGGGTGGTTAAGGTGGCGCTACTGGTCCCGGGTGGGTCCGGACAGGCCAGCGACGAGCTGTTGGCGCGCAGCCTGCAAAACGCGGCACGGATGGCCATTTCTGACATAAGCGGCGCAAAGATCGAGCTGCTGGTTTATGATACCGCAGGCCAGCCCGCTCAGGCCGCGAGCATGGCCACCCAGGCAGCTGACGACGGCGCGCAGATCATCCTCGGCCCTGTCTTTGCGCAAGAGGCGAATGCAGCAGGCGCTGCTCTGGCCACACGGGGGATCAACGTGCTGTCCTTTTCCAACAACACAGATATCGCGGGCGGCAATGTCTTCGTGCTTGGCCCGACCTTCGACAATTCTGCGCGCCGTCTTGCGTCTTATGCCGTGCGCAACGGCAAGGGGCGCATCATGATCGTGCATGACCGCAACACCGCGGGTGAGCTCGGACGCGATGCGATCCAGCGTTCGGTACAGGCGGCGGGCGGTTCGGTCGTGGCGGTAGGATCTTATGAATTCTCGCAATCCGGGGTCAGCAACGCAATTCCTGGAGTCATGCAGACCGCCCGCTCGGCCAGCGCCAATGCCCTGTTCCTGACCGCTGACAGTGCGGGAGCCTTGCCGCTGGTCAGCCAGCTTCTGTCTGACAACGGCCTGGACCGGGCCGCCATGCAACTGATCGGCCTTACCCGATGGGACGTGCCTGCCGCGACCCTGGCGCTGCCCGGCGTCCAAGGGGGCTGGTTTGCGCTGCCGGACCCAGGACTGTTCGCCCAATTCCAAAACCGCTACATGAGCGCCTTCGGTGAGCCGCCCCACCCGATCGCTGGTCTTGCCTATGACGGCATCGCGGCCATCGGAGCTTTGGCCGCACGGGGGAACGGCGACAACTTTACTGCCGCTGCCGTGACCCAAGGTGCAGGCTTTGTCGGCGTGAACGGCATCTTCCGGCTGTTGCCTGACGGCTCTAACGAGCGTGGTCTCGCCGTGGCACAGGTGCGTGACAACCAGGCGTTCGTGGTCGACCCGGCTCCTCGAAGCTTCTCCGGCGCCGGGTTCTGATGGCAATAACGAAACCGGCGCGTGAGCCTTTGCCCACGGCGCCGGGCGAAACCAGCCCTGCGCCTGCTGAGGGGGCCCAGCCCGCAATTCAGCCTCTTGCTGCGCGCGTGTCAGCCCTGCAAGCCGCGATCGCCGCCGACCTAGCAACAGCGCCGGTCGGGGCCCGGGCTGCCCGCGCAGTGGTCGTCCGCCATCTCGCGGCCGTGCGTGACGAGCACCAGGCCAGCCTCGCCGCCAATTTTTCGGCCAACCCACGCGCGGCACAAGCGCTGATGCACGCCCAGGCGGACCTGATCGACCTTCTGGTCACGTGCGCCTATCGGGTGGCGTCGGAACTGTTGCATCCGCTGCCGAACCCCACCGAATCCGAACGCCTCGCTGTTCTGGGCGTCGGTGGATACGGTCGTGCAGAAATGGCGCCGCATTCCGATGTGGATCTGTTGTTCCTCACGCCCTGGAAGGTCACGCCTTGGGCGGAATCGGTCGTGGAAACGATGCTATACCTCCTGTGGGACCTGAAGCTGAAGGTCGGCCATTCCACACGCACGGTGAAGGACTGCCTGCGCCTCGGGCGCACTGACATCACCATTCGCACCGCCTTGCTGGAGCACCGCTTCATTGCGGGCCACGCTCCCCTTGCGGCAGAGCTGTCAGTAAAGCTGTGGTCGGACCTCTTTCGCAACACCGGGCCCGAATTCATCGAGGCCAAGCTTGAAGAACGCACCGCCCGCCATGCGCGACAGGGCGGCCAGCGCTATGTGCTGGAGCCGAACATCAAGGAAGCCAAGGGCGGCCTGCGGGATTTGCAGACGCTTTACTGGATCGGCAAATATCTGCACCGCGTGGCCTCCCCCGAAGGACTGGTGGGCGCGGGATTGCTGAGCCGCGAGGCGTTTGATACCTTTTCGCGGGCTGAGGCGTTCCTCTGGGCGGTACGTTCTCACCTGCACCTGGTGACCGGGCGCGCGACAGACCAGCTCACATTCGATCTGCAGGTCGAAGTGGCAAAACGCATGGGTTATGCCGACACCGGCGGCAGGCGGGCGGTCGAGGTGTTCATGCAGGACTATTTCCGCCATGCGACCCGGGTCGGCGACCTGACCCGGATTTTCCTGACCGAACTCGAGGCGCGCCACATCAAACCCGCAGCCTCGTTCCGCGGCATCTTTCGCCGCCAGCAGCCGGTTCGCCCGGGGTACCGGCTGGTGCAAGGGCGGCTGGATGTGGCCGACCCTGCCGCCTTCGTCACCGACAAGCTTAACCTTCTGCGCGCGTTCGAAGAAGCGTTGCGGTCGGGATATCTTTTGCACCCCAACATCATGCGGCTGATCGCAAGCCACCTTGGCCTGATCGACGACGAGATGCGCGACAACCCGCAGGCCGCAAAGATTTTCTTTGACCTGCTCTTGGAACATGGCAATCCCGAACGCGCCTTGCGCCGGATGAACGAGCTGGGCGTGCTGTCGGCGTTCATCCCGGAATTCGAGCCGATCGTCGCGATGATGCAGTTCAACGTCTACCACCACTACACGGTCGACGAGCACATCATCCAGACCATTTCGGTCCTGTCGCAAATCGAGCGGGGGGAATTGGTCGAAGAGCTTCCCGTCGCCTCGGGCATCCTGAAAGCCGGGGTAAACCGGCGGGCGATCTATGCGGCGCTCTTGCTGCACGATATCGGCAAAGGGCGGCCCGAGGATCACTCGATCCTTGGCGCACAGATCGCGCGGCGGGTGTGTCCGCGGCTGGGGTTTTCGGCAGAGGAGTCGGAAACCGTCGAATGGCTGGTGCGCTATCACCTGCTGATGTCCGACACGGCGCAAAAGCGCGACATCGGTGACCCGCGCACTGTGCGCGACTTTGCCAAGGCGGTAAAGACGCGCAAGAGGCTGGATTTTCTGACAGTGCTGACCGTTTGTGACATCCGCGGAGTCGGGCCAGGCACCTGGAACAACTGGAAGGCCATGCTGCTGCGCCAGCTCTACAAGCAGACAGCCGAGGCGCTGGAGGGCGGGCTTGAAACGCTGAACCGCGAGAACCGCGAGGATGAGGCGAAGCGGGCGCTGGCCGCGCGCCTTTCGGGCTGGGATGCGGCGTCCCTGCGCGAGGAGACGACGCGCCACTACACCCCCTATTGGCAGGCCCTGTCCACCGACACCCACTGTGTTTTTGCCCGCCTGCTGCAGGACCTGCCCGACGACGAGATTCGCATTGACCTGCACCCCGACCCCGACCGCGATGCAACCCGCGCCTGTTTTGCGCTGGTCGATCACCCTGGCATCTTCTCACGGCTTGCGGGCGCGCTCGCGCTGGTCGGCGCCAATGTGGTGGATGCACGGACCTACACGTCCAAGGACGGCTATGCTACGGCCGTCTTCTGGATGCAGGATCTGGAAGGACGCCCCTACGAGGTCAGCCGACTGCCCCGCCTGCGCGGGATGATCGACAAGACGCTGAAAGGTCTGGTTCTGGCGCGCGAGGCGCTGAAGGACCGCGACCGGGTCAAGAAACGCGAGCGCGAATTCCGCTTTCCGACCCATATCACCTTCGACAACGAGGGCTCCGAGATCTACACGATCATCGAGGTGGATACCCGCGACCGGCCCGGGCTCTTGTATGATCTGACCCGCACCCTCGCGTCCTCGACGATCTACATTGCCTCGGCCGTGATTGCGACTTATGGAGCGCAAGTGGTGGACACGTTCTATGTCAAGGACATGTTCGGGCTGAAGCTTTACACCAAATCCCGGCAAGAGGCGCTGGAGCGCCGCCTGCGCGAGGCGATTGCCGAGGGCGCCGAAAGGGCGAAGGGCTGACATGCAACCGATCCGCCTGATGCGCTCAATCCTGACTGTGGGGGGATGGACGCTGCTGTCGCGAGGCGCAGGCTTTGCGCGCGATGTGATGATGGCGGCCTACCTCGGCGCGGGGCCGGTGGCCGAGGCGTTCCTGATCGCCTTTTCCCTGCCCAACATGTTCCGCCGCTTCTTTGCCGAGGGCGCCTTCAACATGGCCTTCGTCCCGATGTTCGCAAAAAAGCTGGAGGCGGGCGAGGACGCCCAAGGCTTTGCACGCGACGCCTTCAACGGGTTGGCCGCGATCCTGATGGTGTTTTCGGTGCTGGGCACGCTCGCGATGCCCTGGCTCGTTTGGGCCATGGCGAGCGGTTTCGTCGGCGACGCGCGGTTTGACCTTGCGGTGACCTTCGGGCAGATCACATTCGTCTATATCCTGTTCATCAGCCTTGTGGCGCTGCTGTCGGGTGTCCTGAACGCTTTTGGCCGTTTCACCGAGGCGTCCTTCGTGCCGGTCCTGATGAACCTGATGTTCATCGCGGCCATGCTTCTGGCCGTCCACTGGGGCTGGGACATGGGGCTGACGCTCGCCTGGACCGTGCCGCTGACGGGCGTGGCACAGCTGGCCTTCACCTGGGTGTCCGCGCATCGCATGGGGTTTCGCTTTTCCCCGGGCCTGCCGCGCATGACGCCCGAACTGAAGCGTCTGGCGTTCATCGCAGCCCCTGCCGTTCTGGCAGGCGGGGTGGTGCAGATCAACCTTCTGGTAGGCCGTCAGGTCGCAAGCTTTACCGAAGGCGCGGTCGCCTGGCTGTCATATGCTGACCGGCTTTACCAGCTGCCCCTTGGGGTGGTGGGCATCGCCATCGGCACAGTGCTGCTGCCTGACCTGTCGCGCAGGCTTCGGTCGGGGGATGCAGCGGGGGGGCGCGCCTCCTTCAACCGGGGCGCCGAGTTTGCGCTGGCGATGACGCTGCCTGCCGCGGTGGCGCTGGTGGTCATCGCCTTTCCGATCACCTCGGTTCTCTACCAGCGTGGCGCCTTCGGGGTCGAGGATACCGCGGCCACCGCCCTCGCACTCGCAATCTACGGCGCGGGCCTCCCGGCTTTCGTTCTGCAAAAAGTATTGCAGCCGATCTACTATGCGCGCGAAGATACGAAACGACCATTCCAGTATGCTGTAGTTTCGATGATCCTGAACGCGGTGGTCGCGGTTGGCCTCTTGCCCGTCATCGGGTTTGCCGCGGCAGCCCTCGCCACCACCTTGTCCGGCTGGATTATGGTCTGGCAGCTCTGGTCCGGCTCCCGCCGGATGGGGGCCGAGGTCACGCTGGACGACCGCCTGCGCACCCGCGCGCCCCGCATTATCCTTGCTGCAACCACCATGGGGCTGATCCTGTGGGCCGTGGCTGTTGCGCTTGGCGACCGGCTCTACATGCCGTCGCTGCGTTACCCTAGCCTGCTTTTGCTGATCTTTTCGGGCATCGCTGGCTACTTCGGCACCGGCGCAATGATCGGCGCCTTCCGCCTTTCGGAACTGAAGGCGGCCCTGCGCCGTCAGCGCTGACGCAACCGCGCGCGCACCCGCGCAAACCCGCCGGGAGAGACGAGGAAGGACAACAGGAACCCGGTGGCAAAGCCTGCAAGCTCGGCCACCCATTCCCAGGTTCCGCCAAACAGTACCCCGAACAACAGCTGAAACCCCATCAGGAACCCGATCAGCGAAAACGCCTGCAACTGGTTCCCGCCGCGCCCCGAGAGCCTCACCCACAGAATGAAGCTGAAGGCCCCGATCAGCCCGTAGACCGGCGGATACCCCCCGATCAGAGGCGCCGTGTTCCACGGCAGCGCCAGGGTATAGACCAGTGCGCCCACGATCGCCGCCCCCAGCACGATCACAAGGACCGCCCACCAGCGGAAAATCTCGCCCACCATCTTGCCCAGGGCCAGAAGGATCACGATCACGAACAGCGCATGGGAGAAGGTGCCATGCACCAGCGGGTAGGTCAGCGTCCGGGCAACGCCGCCAAACGTCCAGTCCCCGGTCTGCGCCATGTAGCGCAGAAGCTCTGGCGAAAAGGCGAACCACTGGATCGCCTCCAACCGCCAGCCAATCGCCATCGGCCCCCCCACCAGACCCGAGGAACCAAGCGCAAACACCACCTCAAAAGCGATCAGCGGCAACGCGAGGACCCACACGATCACCGGCAACGGGTTGATCGGCGTCTGGGACTGCGGCGGGTTCGGGCGAAAACTCATGGCAAGCTCCGGGTGTCTAAGGCCTCGGATTGACGGCCTCGCCCCCTTCCGATACGCGGAACCGCACGCTTATTCCAGATGGAGCCTCCCCATGTCAGCGCCGGTCCAAACGTCGCAGGCCTTCGCGCCCCGCATCTTTTCGGGCATCCAGCCTTCTGGCGGCCTTACCCTTGGCAATTACCTCGGGGCGCTGAAGCGGTTCGTGGAAAAACAGGACGAGGGGATAGAGACGGTCTATTGCCTCGTCGACATGCACGCGATCACCGTCTGGCAGGACCCGGTCAAGCTGCGCCATGCCACGCGCGAGGCGGCGGCGGGCTTCATCGCGGCGGGCATCGACCCTGCGCGCTCGATCCTCTTTAACCAGTCCCAGGTTTCGGCCCATGTGGAATTGGGCTGGATTTTCAACTGCACCGCCCGCATGGGCTGGATGAGCAGGATGACCCAGTTCAAGGACAAGGCGGGCAAGAACGCCGAGAATGTCTCGCTTGGCCTCTTTGCCTACCCTGCGCTGATGGCAGCCGATATAATGGCCTACAAGGCCACCCATGTGCCGGTTGGCGAAGACCAGAAACAGCATCTGGAACTGTGCCGCGACATCGCGATCAAGTTCAACAACGACTACAACGTCGATTTCTTTCCGGTGGTGGAACCGGTGATCGAAGGCGCCGCCACGCGCGTGATGTCCTTGCGCGACGGTACGAAAAAGATGTCGAAATCCGACCCATCGGACCAGAGCCGCATCAACCTGACCGACACGCCCGACCAGATCGCCCAGAAGATCCGCAAGGCGAAGACCGACCCGGAGCCGCTGCCCGACACCCTCGAGGCCCTGCAGGACCGCCCCGAGGCGCGCAATCTGGTGAACATCTACGCAGCCCTCGCGGGTCAGGGGCCCGCCGAAGTGATAGCTGAATACGCAGGTGCCCCGTTCGGCAGCTTCAAGCCTGCACTCGCGGACCTCGCGGTCGCGAAACTCTCACCCATCACCGCCGAATTGACGCGCCTGATGCAGGACCCGGCAGAGATCGACCGCATCCTTGGCGCAGGCTCTGCCCGGGCCGACGCGCTCGCGCGTCCCACCCTCGATCAGGTATATGACATCATCGGAATGATCCGGTCGCGGCCAGTCTGACCCGCCTCCAGTCTCATCGCTTTGGGCCTCCCCCCCCAAGGCGGTGCATAGGATTGACCAATGGTTCAAGAAACCGGCGGACGGGGCATGGATGTGCCGATGTGCGGCGTTTCGGCGCAACAGGAAGGCGGGGCACACCGGCTGCAACAGAAGGCGATTCGCCGCAGCGATCAGCCATGACGGCACCCGACCGGGGGCCAAGCCTTCTGCGCCTGATGCTTTTGCAGCAAAGTATCCTCGTCTGTTCATCGCGGTACCGGACAATCTCTCTTTCCTGCATCCCTGTCATACCGTTGAATCGTTGGCGGCCTAGAAACCCAATACGGCGCTTGGGCTGAATTCCCCCCTCTCCCGACCGGTGACGGGTTACCCTGCCCCCTCTGGTCCAGCCCTGATTTCGGCGTCTCCTTTGCCCCCGTGCCCCTCCCCCGGCACGGGGGTTTTCTTTTCCTACCGGTCTTCCCGTTGCCGGGGCTTGCTGCCTTTGCGTTGCAGTGGTTACCTCGGGTAGGTTTTCGAGATCCGGGGCACAAGGACAGCACCATGGCATTCGGCACTTCCATCCGCACCTTTTGGGACGGGCGCTGGCATGATGGCGACCTTGCGGTCATGCGGGCGGCGGATCACGGGATGTGGCAAGGCTCTTCCGTTTTCGACGGCGCGCGTCTGGTAAACGGGCATATCCCCGACCTCGATCTGCACTGCCACCGACTGAACGCTTCGGCCCGGGCGATGATGATCACCCCTTCCGTAGAACCGGAAGACATGGCCGCGCTGATCCGTGAAGGGGTGCGGTCTTATGCCCACGACCGCGCAGTGTACATCCGGCCGATGTACTGGGCTCTTCACGGCTCCGATCTCGGCATCGCACCGCTTCAAGGCGCCACCGGCTTTGCCATCAGCCTTGAGGACGTGCCGCTGCCGCCGCCAGACTTCGCCACGACCGCAACGCGCACCCGTTTTCGCCGCCCGGTGCTGGAGGATTCGGTCTGCAACGCCAAGGCGGGCTGCCTTTACCCCAACAATGCCCGCATGCTGTTGGAGGCCCAAGGCAAGGGCTTCGGCAATGCGCTGGTGGCTGATGCGCTTGGAAATCTGGCGGAAAGTGCCACGGCCAACGTGTTTCTCGTGCGGGACGGAGTGGTCTTCACTCCCATCCCCAACGGCACCTTCCTTGCAGGCATCACCCGCGCCCGCCACATCGCCAACTTGCAGGCCGCGGGGGTAGAAGTCGTCGAGACCGTGCTCAGCTTTGACGACGCCCATGCGGCGGATGAGGTGTTCCTGTCAGGTAACTTCGCCAAGGTGACGTCGGTGCGCGCCTTTGACGGCACCGAATACCGCAGCCGCGCAATGACCGAACAGGTGCGCAAGCTTTACTGGGACTGGGCCGCCTCGGCCTGATCTGGCAGGCCCGGATCGCCGTTACAGCTCCGCTCGGTGCAACAGGAGGAAGAGCGGGGAGCGCCGGGCCGTCGAAGCGCCATCCTGCGCACCCCGCTTGCCATCCTCCCCCCGCATCGGCCATTATACCCCCAAGGAGACATGACCATGCGCAAGTTCCTTGTCGTGCTTGATGACAGCCGCGAATGCCTGAACGCCATGCGGTTTGCCGCGATGCGGGCGTCCCATACCGGAGAGGGCGTCACCATCCTGTCCGTCATTCCGCCCGAGGAATTCCAGCACTGGATGGGCGTGGCCGACCTGATGCGCGCAGAGGCCCGCGAGAGGATCGAGGCGCATTTCGAGGTTTTCGCCAAATGGATGCGCGACCGTCAGGGGGTGAACCCCGAACTGGTGATCCGCGAGGGCGATCCTGTGGCCGAGATCCTCGCCCTCGTGCGCGAGGACTCGCAGATCGGCATTCTTGTCCTCGGGGCCAACCACGAGAAGTCGGGCCCCGGGCCGCTGGTCACTCAGATGAGCCGCAACTCCGGTACCTTGCCCATCCCCATCACCATCGTGCCGGGGGAGATGTCTAAGGAACGGCTTGAGAGTATAACGTGAAGCGGCCTCCCACCCCGATGCGTCTTTGTGCCGAGCATATCGCCCGCATCCATCGTGTGGTCGAAGATCAGGGTCCGCCTCCGGGCCTGCACTTGCAGACTGATGCCGACTATGCCGGATGGGTTGCGCACATCATGGATACCAATCCCGCGCCAGACCAACCGGTGCGGCTTTTTGCCTACGGCTCGTTGATCTGGAAGCCCGAGCTTGAGCATGTTTCTGCAATGCCCGCGACCGCGCGCGGATGGCATCGCAGGTTCTGCCTGCGGGTCCCGCGCTTTCGCGGTACCCCAGAGGCCCCGGGACTGATGATGGTGATGGATCGTGGCGGGCAGTGCCGCGGCGTTCTGTTCACCCTGCCCGAAGAGGATCCGCAGGCACAGCTTGACCGTTTGTTCCGGCGGGAATTCACCTTCAAGCCGATCAACAACATTCCTCGCTGGATCACGGTCCAGACCGCCACTGGCGCTCAGGCAGCCTTGGGTTTTGTCGTCAACCGCGACTCGCCGATGTATGCCGGAAAGCTCTCGCCGGACGAGGCCGCGACCGTCCTTGCACGGGCCTGCGGGCATTGGGGCACCGGGGCGGAATACCTATTGAACACGGTCACGCATCTGGCGGCGCAGGGGATCCATGATCGCCACCTGTGGCAGTTGCAGGCTCTGGTTGCCGCACGCATCGAAGCAGAAACCGGCCCACAGCGCGGTCAGGCCAGACCGATGTTGCACGACTAAAGGTGCCGGGTCGCTTCGCGGCGGGATGGGCGCTCTCAGAGGTTTCAGGGCTAGAATGAGCCGAAACTCATGCACCCGGTCCATCCCGATCTTGCCGGGCGAGATGTCCGAGTAACGATTTAACGATATTATGAAAACCATTCGGATAGGTGCCGCCTCACCTGCCGCAATAGATTGCCACCACCGCCTGCGTCATCGCCTCAGGCAGGCCTGCTGATATCGGTGTGCCTGCTCCGGCCTCCTGCGGAAACATCACCTGCGCTCTGCCCAGAAACTCTGTGAGGGTGCGGTTGCGCACGGCGAAGTTCATGTTCTGCGGCAGCGTTCCTGTTTCCTTCAGGATCGTGAGGTCATTGACCCGCGAGACCACAACGCCGATCACCGCACCGCCCGCATTCAGCAATGGCCCGCCGCTGTTGCCCGGCTGCACGGGCGCCGAGATCATGATCCTGTCCTGCCCGCCGTTGATATCCTGCAAAGCACTGACATTGCCGCCTGTGACCGTCAGCCCCTGCGACAATGTGCCGAGGTAGGGATACCCCACCGCAACCACCTGCTCGCCCAGACGCGCGTCCACCTCGGTGCTAAGCAACAGCCAGTGGTCGGAACGGCCGGGCGAGGTCAGCACGGCGAGGTCGAGCACCACGTCTTTGTGCAGCGGCGAGAGCGGCGTTCCATCCTGCAGGGTCAGCGTCCGGCAGCCTTCGATGACATGCGCCGCCGTCACGATGTCGGTGTTGTTGACGAAGAACCCGGTGCCGGAACCGTCTGCCTTGCGCTTTGCCGCAGGTGCTGCGGGGCGCGCGGCGGGTGCTGCGGCAAGCCCCGGCGTCTCCACAGCTCGTGATGACCGACCCACAAGCTTTGTCATCAGGTACAGCATGCCATCGGTTGGAAGGGTCAGTTCTGCCGTTTGTCCACGTTGCGTACTGGCAACCATGAGGGATTGGGCTTTGAAGTAGGCGGACGTGGCGGTGATCTGACGCGTGACAAAGGACCGGCCGACGTGGTCTGATCGCATGTATGCGATGAGCCCGCTGCCGGATTCTGCAATCGATACAAGGGTGGACTTGGATTCGTTGCGATAGGGCTTCGTGCCAGGCGCCGCGACAGCAAGGATTTCCTCATGCCAGCCGCGCAGAGTCGGCAAATCGCTGAAGGCAAGCCGAAATGTCAGGCCTTGGTCATCAGACATCATGAAGACGTTGTCCCCGTCCGCCTTCAACTTCAGCAATTGCCAGGGAAGCGCGTAGGAGATGTCAACGGTCTGCGAATAGCTCATGGACCAACCGGCCCTTGCTCGTTCCCGTTCAAAGGCAACCAACAGTTGTGCAACGTCGGAAAAAAGGGGCTTTCTGGTTTGTTCCACCCGCAGAACTAAACTTTCGAGTGCGCGCTGGCTGCCCTGCCCCCACGCGCCGTCTAGCATGCCGTCATAGTCTCCACTCAGCACCAGAGCTGCCTGCAGAACCCTCTTTTCCTGATAGGAAAGCAACCGGGCATCGAACTCTTCGCCCAAAAGGCCTTCGTCTGCGGCCAATACCGCGTGAGAAACGAACAGGTAAAGAAAGGTCATCAGGGCAAGGAACAGTCGACGCATCAGCGGGCTCCTTCTGAAATTCACAAACGGAATCAGACAAGCGACGATGATTGAGGATGATGGCAAGACCTTGACCCAGCTGCGGCAGCATGCGGGTAATCGGCCCGCCTCTGCCCGGCCCCAGCTTAGAACCGTTCCAATCCTTGACTCTGCCCACTCCATGGCGCATATCCGACAGGAACAGTTGGAGACTGAAATGTTCATCCAGACCGAATCCACGCCAAACCCCGCAACGCTGAAGTTTCTGCCCGGCCAGACCGTGCTCGACCTCGGTACCGCCGACTTCCCCAATGCCGAGGCGGCCGAAAAATCCCCCCTTGCCCGGCGGATTTTTGGCGCGGGCCAGGTGGCGGGCGTGTTTTTCGGCACGGATTTCGTGACGGTGACCAAGGCAGAGGGTGCCGACTGGCAGCATATCAAACCCGCGATCCTTGGCGCAATCATGGAGCATTACCAGTCTGGCGCGGCGGTGATCGAGGGCGAGGGGGCGGCGGGCGGCCATGCTGTCCACACTGGGCCCGACGGCGATATCGTCCGCCAGATCAAGGAGTTGCTTGATACCCGCGTGCGTCCTGCCGTGGCGCAGGACGGCGGCGACATCACGTTCCACGGTTTTGACCGTGGCGTGGTATATCTGCATATGCAGGGCGCTTGCGCGGGCTGCCCGTCGTCGGCCCTGACGCTGAAGATGGGGATCGAGAACCTGCTGCGCCACTATATCCCCGAAGTGGTCGAGGTGCGCCCGGTCGCGGCCTGAGACAGGGCCAGCGCAGTGACGACCGCGACCGTCCTCGCCTTTGACACATCGGCCGCGTTTTGCGCGGCCGCTTTGTTTTCGCAGGGCCAGATGGTTTCGCGCAGCGAAGCAATGCACAAAGGCCAGGCCGACCGGCTGATCCCGATGCTGGAGGAAATGCTGGCCGGGGCGGGGCACAGTTGGGCGGACCTTGGCGCAATCGCCGTGGGCACCGGGCCGGGCAACTTTACCGGCGTGCGCATCGCGGTGGCGGCGGCGCGGGGGATCGCGCTTGGCCTCGGCATCCCGGCAATCGGCGTGACACGGCTGGAGGCGCTGGCCTATGGCGCGCCGCGCCCGGTAACGGTCGCCGAGGATGCGCGGCGTGGAGCGATTTACCTTCAGCGCTTTGCCGCCGAGGGCGCGGGAACGGCACGGCTTCTGGACATCGCCCGCTTCGATGCCTTGGCAGGCCAGGTGATCGGCCCGGTAACAGGCTCGGCAGCGAGCCTCCTTGGCGCGATCGAAATACCGCCCGCCCTACCCATCGCCGAAGCCATCGCGCGCATAGCCGCAACCCGTCTCGACACGCCTCAGCCGCGCCCTGCGCCCTTCTACCTGCGCGGCGCCGATGCGGCCCCGCCATCGGACCCTCCTCCGGTCATCCTGCCCGAACCCGCCCTGCCATGATCCCTGCCGAGATGGCCGCCCTGCATGCGCTGTGTTTCAGCGCCCCCCCACCCTGGCCCGCGGCCGAGTTCGCAAGCCTGCTCGAACACCCACTGGTCTTTTCCCTGAACGAGGCCGAGGCGTTCCTGATCGGCCGCGCCGTGGCCGGGCAAGCAGAGCTTTTGACCCTTGCCGTCGCCCCGCAGGCCCGCCGCCGCGGCCTTGGCAAGCGGCTGGTGCAACGGTTCCTCTATCAGGCCCGCCTTCGCGGCGCCGAGGAGGCTTTTCTGGAAGTCGCCGCCCCAAACCTGTCGGCGCGCGCGCTTTACGTCCATGCGGGCTTTGCCGAGGCGGGCTTGCGCCGCGGCTATTATCGCAGCCCGGGAGATTCCCCGGTCGACGCAGTGGTGATGCGGCGGTCTCTTGGCCCCTTTCCGGTGCCACAGGCGGGTTGAACCGGCTGGTTCCTTTGCATGCGGATCAGGCTTTCACGACCAAAGTCTGACCGTTCATTCAAAACTCCGGCAGGGCAAGAAGATCCTGCTTGACCGCGTCGCAAGACTCCGCCCTAACTCTTGCCTAATTCGCCGCAGCGCCTCTGCCAAAGGGGCGTGTACAAGGCGGATGTATGAGTCATAAAACCGGGAGATACCGATGACCCTTTTCAAATCCCTTGCAGGGGCGACTGCCACTCTGGCGCTGTTGTCCGGCATGGCTGCGGCCGAGCCTGCGATCATTTACGACCTTGGCGGCAAGTTCGACAAATCCTTCAACGAAGCCGCCTTCAGTGGTGCCGAGCGTTGGGCCAAGGAAACCGGCAGCACCTACAAGGAACTTGAAATGCAGGACGAGGCGCAGCGCGAGCAGGCGGTGCGCCGTCTGGCCGAGGCCGGTGCCAACCCTGTGGTCATGACCGGCTTTGCCTTCGGTGACGTGCTGAACCAGGTTGCCCCCGATTTTCCGGACACCAAGTTTGCAATCATCGACATGGTCGTTGATCAGCCGAACGTGAAATCGGTGGTGTTCAATGAGCATGAAGGCTCGTACCTCGTCGGCATGATGGCGGGCCTTGCGTCCAAGACCGGTACCGTCGGCTTTATTGGCGGCATGGACATTCCGCTGATCCGCAAGTTCGGCTGTGGCTACGCCCAGGGTGTGAAGGCCGTGAACCCCGATGCAACGGTCGTTCTGAACATGACCGGAACCACCCCCGCGGCCTGGAATGACCCGACCAAGGGCGGCGAGCTGGCCCGTGCGCAAAAGGCACAAGGCGCAGACGTGATCTACGCCGCAGCAGGTGGTACCGGTGTGGGCGTGCTGCAAACCGCTGCGGATGAGGGCATCCTCTCCATCGGCGTTGACAGCAACCAGAATTACCTGCACCCCGGCCAGGTCCTGACCTCGATGCTCAAGCGTGTGGACAACGCTGTTTATGGCGCCTTCACTGAAGGCACCGAGCTTAAGGCGGGCGTCAACGTGATGGGCCTTGCCAATGACGGCGTGGGCTACGCACTGGACGAAAACAATGCCACGCTCGTGACCGCAGAGATGAAGGCCAAGGTTGACGAGGCCGCCGCCGCCATCAAGTCGGGCGCGCTGGTCGTGCATGATTACACGTCGGACAACACCTGCCCGGCCGCATCGTTCTGATCGCAAGCCAAAGCTGACGACAGGGCCGCGCCGGACAATGGCGCGGCCCGCTTTCGTGCAGCGGACGGAACATGGCATAAGGTGAGGCCCATCAAACCTCTTGCGCCACGCCTTGCGGCAGTCTTTGCTGCGCAAGCGGGACGCGCCGTTTCAGACCCGCTCCATGTCCGCCAGAAGGGTAGTGCATGACCGTTCAAGACCGCCCGTTTGCCATCGAGCTTAAGGGCATATCCAAGGCCTTCGGTCCGGTGCAGGCCAACAAGGACATCAACATCGCCGTCCCGCGCGGCACAATCCACGGGATCATCGGCGAAAATGGCGCGGGCAAATCAACGCTGATGTCGATTCTTTACGGGTTTTACAGGGCCGATGCGGGCCAGATCCTGATCAACGGCACCCCCACCGCCATTCCCGACAGCCAGAGCGCCATTCGCGCAGGCATCGGCATGGTGTTTCAGCATTTCAAGCTGGTGCAGAACTTCACGGTTCTCGAAAACGTGATTCTCGGGGCCGAGGACGGCCCGATGCTGCGCTCTTCCCTCGCCAAGGCCCGCCGTACGCTGGAGGCGCTGAGCCGCGAGTATGAACTGGATGTCGATCCCGATGCGCTGATCGAGGACCTGTCGGTCGGCCATCAGCAGCGGGTAGAGATCCTCAAGGCATTGTACCGGCAGGCCGATATCCTGATCCTCGACGAGCCCACCGGCGTGCTGACCCCGGCCGAGGCGGACCATCTGTTCCGCATCCTTCGGGGCCTGCGCGATCAGGGCAAGACGGTGATCCTGATCACCCACAAGCTGCGCGAGATCATGGAGGCCACAGACAATGTATCTGTCATGCGGCGCGGCACGATGGTCAGCACGGTGAAAACCGCCGAAACCAGCCCCGAGGCGCTGGCTGAACTGATGGTCGGGCGCAAGGTGCTGCTCGAGGTGCAAAAGCGCCCGCAGACCCCCGGCGCCCTGGTGCTCAGGGTCGAGGACCTGCGCGTGCGCGACGAGCACGGGGTGGAACGCCTGAAAGGCATCTCCTTCGAGATCCGGGCGGGCGAGATACTGGGGATTGCCGGGGTGACGGGCAACGGGCAATCCGAACTGCTGGCAGCCCTCGGTGGCATCGCCAGGGCCACAGGGCGGATGGAGCTGAACGGGCGTGACCTGCCCCTCTTCGGTCCTGGCTCTGACGGGCAAAGCCGCCGCGCCGCAGGCATTGCCCATGTACCCGAGGATCGCCACCGGCTGGGGCTGATCCTTGACTTCACCGCCTGGGAGAACGTGGCCTTCGGCTATCACAACGCGCCCGAATACCAGAAGAACGCGCTTTTCATGGACAATGACGCTCTGCGCCGAGATACGGAAAAGAAGATGGCCACGTTCGACGTGCGCCCCCCCATCCCCACACTGCCCGCCAAATCATTCTCGGGCGGCAACCAGCAGAAGATCGTCGTCGCCCGCGAGATCGAGCGGAACCCCGACCTCCTTCTGGTGGGCCAGCCGACGCGCGGCGTCGACATCGGCGCCATCGAGTTCATCCACAAGCAGATCGTGGCGCTGCGCGATGCGGGAAAGGCGATCCTGCTCGTTTCAGTCGAGCTTGACGAGATCCTCAGCCTCTCGGACCGCATCGCGGTGATGTTCGACGGCCGCATCATGGGCGTACGCGACCCCGCGACCACGAATGAACGCGAACTCGGCCTTCTGATGGCCGGAATGTCCGGGGAGGGCGCGTGATGGATCGTTTGCCGAAATGGGCCGATGTCGTGCTCGTACCTATGATCAGCCTGATACTCGCCGCGCTTGTTGCGGCGCTGGTGCTTCTGGCCATCGGCCAGAGCCCGCGAGAGGCGATCACGGTGATGGTTCAGGGCAGCGTGATGAGCGCCTATGGCTGGGGCTATACGCTCTACTATGCGACCAGCTTCATGTTTACCGGACTTGCGGTGATGGTGGCGTTTCATGCGGGTCTTTTCAACATCGGGGGCGAGGGCCAGGCGCAGCTCGGCGGCCTTGGCGTCGCCCTTTCGTGCCTGTTCGTTCCCTGGCCGCACTGGACGCTGGCCCTCTTGGGCGCAACCTGCGCTGCGGCTGCCTTCGGTGCCGCCTGGGCCGCTTTGCCTGCGTACCTGCAGGCCCGGCGCGGCAGCCACATAGTTATTACCACGATCATGTTCAACTACATCGCTGCGGCGTTGCTGGTGTTCCTGCTGGTCGATGTGCTGCGCCCCGAAGGCCAGATGGACCCTGCCACCGCCCGCTTCCCCGAAGCGGCCAGCCTGCCGACGCTGAACATGATACCGGGCGTGAACCTGATCTTCACGAAGGACGTCCCGGCCAATGTCACCCTCTTCATTGCGCTGTTCATGGCCTGGGCCTGCTGGGCATTGATGTGGCGCACGCGGCTTGGATATGAAATCCGCAGCTATGGCAAATCCGAGCCTGCTGCGCGTTACGCAGGGATCAACCCTTTCCGCATCATCATGATCTCGATGATGATTTCCGGTGGCCTTGCGGGGATGATGGCCATCAACAACGTGATGGGCGAGGCTGAAAGGTTGCTTGGCAACTCTGCCTCGGGGGCGGGGTTCATCGGCATCGCGGTAGCGCTGATGGGGCGCAACCATCCCATCGGCATCGTTCTGGCCGCACTTCTCTTCGGGTTCCTGTTCCAAGGCGGGGCGGAGCTTGGCATGTGGACCAAGATCCCGATCGAGCTGCGCACTGTCGTGCAGGGTCTGGTGATCCTGTTCACCGGTGCGCTCAACATCATGGTGCAGATGATGCTGGTGCGCCTGTTTAACCTCTTTCGTGTGAGGGCCGCCTGATGGATTACGCAACCCTTCTGCAGCTGCTCGACTCCACCCTGCGCCTCGCAACCCCCCTTTTACTCGCCTGCCTCGCCGGACTTTACTCCGAGCGTGCGGGCATCTTCGACATCGGGCTGGAGGGCAAGATGCTGATGGCGGCGATGGCCTCCGCCGCGGTGGCATTCCTCACCGGTTCGGTCTGGCTGGGGCTGGGTGCGGGCATCCTTGCCTCATTGCTGCTGGCCATGATCCACGGTGTGGCCTCAATCACTTTCCGGGGCAACCAGCTGATTTCCGGGGTGGCGCTGAACTTCCTCGCCTCCGGGATCACGGTGCTGGTGGCGCAGCGGCTGTTTGCGCAAGGCGGACGCACACCGCCACTAGAAGGGGCCGCGCGCTTCAACCCCATCACTCTGCCCTTTGCCGAAGCCTTGCGCGATGTCCCTGTCCTCGGCCCGCTCTATTACGAGGTGATCTCGGGGCATGCGGCCCTCGTCTATATCGCGCTTTTGCTGGTCCCTCTGTCATGGTTCGTCCTTTACCGGACCCGCTTTGGCCTGCGCCTGCGTGCCGTGGGCGAAGAGCCAGGTGCCGTGGATACCGCAGGCATTTCGGTTGTGGGCTTGCGTTTTGCGGCTGTGGCCATCACCGGCATACTCTGCGGGCTCGCGGGGGCCTACATGGCCACCGCCCTGCAGGCAGGCTTCGGACGAGAAATGACGGCAGGGCGCGGCTACATCGCACTGGCCGCCCTCATCTTCGCCAAATGGCGCCCGGTTGCAGCGCTTTGGGCCTGCCTTTTGTTCGGCTTCTTTCAGGCGCTGGCCCTGAGGCCCGATGTCGTGGAGAACGTGGTGCAGTTCAAGGTTCCCGTCCCCTTCCTCGATGCGTTGCCCTATGTGCTGACCGTGATCGTGCTCGCAGGTTTCGTAGGCAAGGCCATCCCGCCCCGCGCAGGCGGCGAAGCCTATGTGAAGGAACGCTGATCCCTTCATGTTGATCGAGGTCTCCTACGGGGTAGTCAATTGGTTTCGCCATCCGTAAAAGAAACCGATGGCTGGAGATGAAACCCCCGCTCACCGCCAACCGCAAAGAGCCCCTGATGACCGACGCCGCCGACCTCGCCGACCTGATCCGTGCCCGTGCAGGCGCGGTCGCAGGCGCTCTCCCTGTGCGTTTTGGCCTCATCCTCGGCTCCGGCCTCGGGCATCTGGCCCATGCGGTGGAGGGTGTCGCGATCCCCTATGCTGACCTGCCCGGATTTCCGCATGTCGGGGTGTCCGGCCACAACCCGCAGCTGCATGTGGGCACTCTGGAGGGCGTGCCGGTCGCGGTCTTTGGTGCACGCGAGCATTACTACGAAAACGGCAACCCGGCCGCGATGCGTCTGCCGCTTCAGGTGCTGTGCGCGCTAGGGGCGGAACGTCTGATCGTGACCAATGCCGCAGGCTCCTTGCGGGCGGACATCCGGCCCGGTGATCTGATGCTGATCAGCGATCACATCAATTATTCTGGACTGAACCCTCTGATCGGCGAGAGGACCGACGCCCGCTTCGTGCCGATGACCGCCGCCCATGACCCTGATCTTCGGGCCGCCTTGCGCGCTGCGGCTGCGGCCGAGGGGATCCCTCTGGCCGAGGGGGTTTACTGCTGGTACTCAGGCCCGTCGTTCGAAACCCCGGCCGAGATCCGCATGCTCCGCCTTCTGGGGGGCGATGCAGTAGGTATGTCTACGGTGCCCGAGGTGATCCTCGCCCGGTTTCTGGGGCTCCGGGTCACTGCCATCTCTACCATAACCAACATGGCGGCGGGGCTGAGTGACGAGAACATCAGCCACGAGCACACAAAGTCCATGGCCCCTGTGGGTGCGGCAAAACTGGAACGCATCTTGCGGCATTTTCTGCAAGCGCACTGTTGACAGCGCGAAGCGTTTGACATCGCAACCTTGCTGGAGCAGTTCTTTGAAAGCTCCCCTTTTTCGCACGATCCGGCCGGAATGCAGATCTACCTTCCCATTGCCGAGGTCTCGGTTGACGCGTTCCTTTTGCTGGGACTGGGCGGGGTCGTGGGCTTTCTGTCCGGCATGTTCGGGGTGGGCGGCGGGTTTTTGATCACACCTTTGCTGTTCTTCATTGGCATCCCGCCTGCGGTGGCCGTGGCCACCGGAGCCAATCAGGTGGTGGCCTCCTCGGTGTCCGGGGTGCTGGCGCAGGTGCGGCGCAAGGCGGTGGACTTCCGGATGGGGTCGGTCCTTCTTGTTGGCGGGCTTGCAGGATCCTCGATCGGCGTCTGGCTGTTTGCCCTGCTTACCCGTCTAGGCCAGGTCGATCTGTTTGTGCAATTGTCTTATGTGCTGTTTCTGGGCTTCATCGGTGCCACGATGCTGCACGAAAGCCTGCGCTCCATGCTGCGGGCCAAGCGCAGCGATGTCCCTGTCCGGCGGGCACATACGCACAATTGGGTGCACCGTTTGCCCTTCAAGCTGCGTTTTCGCGCCTCGGGCTTGTACATCTCGGTCATCCCGCCTTTGTTGGTGGGCGGGATGGTTGGGGTTCTTGCGGCCATCATGGGGGTCGGCGGCGGCTTCATCATGGTGCCTGCGATGATCTACATCCTGGGCATGCCGACCAAGGTTGTTGTCGGAACCTCGCTCTTTCAGATCATCTTCGTGACCGCCTTCACCACGGTCATGCATGCCATCACAAGTCAGACAGTGGATATGCTGCTCGCAATTCTGCTCATCCTCGGCGGCGTGATCGGCGCGCAGATCGGCACCCGCGTTGCCGTCCGCCTGCGGGCCGAGCAGTTGCGGATCCTGCTGTCGCTTCTGGTGCTGGCGGTGGCGGGGAAGATCGCACTGGACCTGCTGTTGCGGCCGACCGAGCTTTTCTCGGTCATGCCGGAGGGGGCGCCGTGATCCGCGCGGGCCTTCTTGCGGTGCTGGCGCTGGCCGGGCCGGGACTGGCTTCGGCCGAGGAAATCATCTCCGGCCTCAGCCAGAGCCGCGTCGCCATCACCGCAAATTTTGATGGCTCGGAGATCCTGCTCTACGGTGCCGTGAAACGCGACGCCCCTGCCCCGGACGGTCCGCTTGACGTAATCATCACCGTGCAGGGGCCTGACACGCCGCTGATCATCCGGCGCAAGGAACGGGTCGCAGGCGTCTGGCTCAACAAGGATCAGGTCCGCATTGACTCGGCCCCCAGCTTTTATGCCATCGCCACCACAGGCCATCTAGCCGACATCCTGTCCGAGACGGAGGATCTGCGCCACAACATCTCTCTGCGCCGGGCCATCCGCGCAATCGGGATTTCGGCGGAGGCCGACCGCTCACCGGAATTCATCGAGGCGCTGGTGCGCGTGCGCCGACAAAGCGAAGCCTACCGGATCGACGAAGGCTCGGTCGAGCTGACGGCGGGAACCCTGTTCCGCACCGACGTGGTGCTGCCCGCAAACCTGACCGAAGGGGAATACAGCGTGCGCCTGTTCCTGACGCGCAAAGGCCGGGTGGTGGCCACGCAGAACCGGGTGATCGCAGTGCGGAAAGAGGGGCTGGAGCGGATGATCTTCACCGCCGCACACGAGCGCCCGCTGGCCTACGGGCTGGTCTCGCTCGCGCTGGCAGGGCTTGCAGGCTGGGGCGCGTCCGCCGCATTTCGGTATCTGCGACCCTGAGGCGTCAAAGGCCTGCCCGGTCCAGCACCTCGGGCGCCGCACGGTGCATTGTCAGGCAGCGCACCGCGTTCAGCACCATCAGTGCCGCCCAGAGACCGTGGTTCCCAAAGCCCGGCACCAGCACCAGCAAGGCCACGCCGTAAAGCGCGACCGACACCAGCATGGTGCGCAGCATCGCCTCTGTCATCAGGGCGCCGATGAAAATCCCGTCATAAATCCATGCGGCGACCCCGATCAGCGGCGACACCGCAAGCCATGGCAGATAGGCCTGCGCCTCGGCACGCACGCCGGGTGCGGTGGTCATCAGGTCGATCAGGACGGGCCCCGCCAACGCAATTACTGCCGCCATCACCGCCGCGCCGACAAAGCCCCATTGCAGGCACATCCGCGCGGCCCGCCGGGTGCCTGCAGGATCGCGCGCGCCCACGCCTTGCCCGATCAATGCCTCGGCCGCAAAGGCGAACCCGTCGAGGGCATAGGCCGAAATCTCAAGAAACTGCATCAGCACCTGATTGGCGGCGAGAGTCACATCGCCAAACCGCGCGCCGACAAAGACAAAGCTGGTGAAGGACAGCTGCAACAGCACCGTCCGCCCCATGATGTCCCGGCTTGCCCCAAACATCTGGCGCAGTGCGACCCTGTCCCCCAACCGCGCAAGCGCCGGGCGCAACGCTGCGCCAAAGGCGTCTCGCACCAGCCAAAGGCCAAGAGCCAGCCCCGACACCTCAGCGATCAGGGTGGAAAAGGCCACCCCCTCCACCCCCCAGCCTAGGCCCAGCACCAGCCACAGATCGAGGATCACGTTCAGCCCGTTCTGCCAGACCTGCAGCATCAGGACTGCGCCCGTCCGCTCCAGCCCGACGAGCCAGCCGGTCAACGCATAAAGCGCGATGGTTGCGGGCGCGCCCCAGATGCGGATGGCAAGGTAATCGCGCGCGTGCCCCTCCACCTCAGCCGAGGCCGGGGCGATGGCAAACGCGCCGGTCATCAGCGCCCGCTGCAGCACGATCAGCGCGGCCCCCGCCGCCACCCCCACCACCATCGCGCGGATCAGCGTGGCAGAGCGTTCGGGCAAGTCGCCCGCCCCCTGCGCTTGTGAGGCAAGGCCAGAGGTCGTCATCCGGAGGAACCCGAACGCCCAGTAGAGCGTGGCGAGGATCACCGCCCCAAGGCCCACCGCCCCCAAAGGTGCGGCCTGCCCCAACTGCCCGATCACCGCCGTATCGACCGCCCCAAGCAAGGGCACCGTGGCATTCGACAGCACAATCGGCCCCGCCACCCGCAGGACCCGGGCATGCGTCAGCCCGGCAAGTGGCGAGGTCATGGACCCGCCTTGTCCATCATCGGGTCCATCATCGGGTCCATCATCGGGTCCATCATCGGGTCTGGCACCGGATCTGGCACCGGATCTGGCACCGGACCCGGCACCGGACCCGGCACCGGATCTGGCACCGGTTCCGTCATTGGGTCCGGCATAAGGAAATGCCCGGTCGCCTGCGCAAAGAGGCGGCTGCGGTTGTCCTGCCAGGCCTCCACATGCACCGAGGCATAACGCCGGCCCGACCGGTTCACCCGCGCCCGCGCATAGGCATCGCGCGGCAGGCCGGATCGCAGATAATCTACCGTGAAATCGATGGTCTTGGGCAACCGCAGACCGCGCGCGCGGTCTTGCCCGCCTGCTTCCATTTCCTCCCACATCGACGCCCACGCAAGCTCGATGATGGCCGTCACTTCCAGAAACGCGGCTGTCACCCCGCCATGCAGCGCGGGAATGAGGGGGTTGCCGATCAGCTTGGTGTCGAAGGGCAGCAGAGCGGTCAGCTCATCCCCCCGCCGGTCAAAGCGGATGCCCAGAAACGTGACGTAAGGCACCCCGTCGATCAGCCCGCGCAAGGCTGCATCGCGGCGCTCCTTCACCTTCTGCACGGGTTCGTGCGGGGTGCGGGGCGTTTGGGTCATTCACGCGCCCTTTCGACAGTAAAGGAGCCCGTGGCCATCGCAACCGGGCGCTCCGGGTCATCATCCGTCGCTACCGCCCGGATGAAGGCGACGGACCGGGTCACGTGATGGCACACCGCCTCGGCCCGCATTGCCTGCCCCGGAGTTGCCGGGCGCATGTAGTCGATCCTGAGATCCAGCGTCGCGGTCGAGACCGGCGCGGACGGATGGCACATCACGGCCGCCCCCGAGGCCGTGTCCATCAGCGCCGAAACTGCCCCGCCATGCATCACGCCCGTCGCCGGGTCGCCGATGAAACGGGCATCATAGGGCATGGTGATCACTGCCCGCCCCTCGCCGAGCGCTTCCAGAACCATACCCAAGGCCCGGGCATGGGGCAGCGCCTCAATGAATTTCCGGGCGATGGCCAGCGTCAGGTTGTTCGGCGTCTCGGTCATTTTGGCTCCTCCGGCACCTTACTCTTGGCTTGTTGTCCGCAAAGTGCAAGGCCGCCGAAACTGTTGCGCGCTCCGTCTGCCGCGCCTATCCTGCCATCGGGAGGGGCAGATGTCCGAAGTCCGGCTCAGTTTCAAGGAAATGTGCGCCCGCTTCGACGTGACGCCCCGAACCCTGCGCTACTACGAATACATCGAACTGCTCGCGCCCGAACGCATCGGCCGCGCCCGGTTCTATGGCGCGCGCGAGGTAGCCCGCTTGACGCTGATCCTGCGCGGCCGCCGCTTCGGCTTCAGTCTCGAGGAGATCCGCCAGTGGCTGCTGACTTACCGCCAGAAGGGCTCCGTTTCCCAGTTGAAGCTGTGGCTCGAACTTGCGGACCGCCAACTGGGCCTGCTCGACAGGCAGCGGGTCGAACTGGACAGGACGATCGAAGACCTCAACACGTTGCGCAAAGCCGCCGCCGCCAAGCTCGCCGAGGCCAACGAGGACATCTGATGTACCGAGCCCGGCTGACGGAAGCCGCAAGGGATGGGACGTCGCGTGGGTTGATCGCGGCTCCACCGAGGCGTCGGCCGAGCAGGAGCGGCATCTTGCAAGTGCAAGGACTTCTTTCCGTGTTGCCGAAAAATGACGCGACGTTACAGTGATCTGCACGTCACCTGATCTGGTATGCCACAAATGCTACATCTGAACATGCTGCCCGAGGATCACCCGCTTGCCTCACCCATCGTCTTCTGTCTGCGCCCTTTCCCCGCCCGGCATGCCTGCGGCTGATGCGCTGACCGTCCGCCACACCCGGGGGTCTGCACGACCCGTCCGGCGCCATCAACGTACAGTGCGGCCAAGGTTTTGCATCGGACCACGACTGCCTCGCCCGCTGGCCGTCGTACCGGGTCGCGCCGGAAATCATCCTTGCCGAACTCTCCCCAGACCCCGCCAAAGGCAAGCGCATGCCCGACCGGGCTGCCCTTCCCGATGTTTGACCGAGGATAATTCGATGCCGATTTATACCGCTCCACTCAAGGACATGCAGTTCCTCCTCCATTCTGTTCTCCGCGCTCCCGATGCCGATGTGCCCGGCTACGCCGACCTAGACCCTGCGTTCACCGAGGCGATCCTGACGGAAGCGGGCCGCGTTGCGACCGATATCCTGCTTCCGATCAATGCCTCGGGCGACCGCGAGGGGTGCCATCTGGAAAACGGTGTGGTCCGCACGCCCAAGGGTTTCATCGAAGCGTTCAAGGCCGTGCGCGATGGCGGCTGGCCCGCGCTCGACTGCGACCCGGAATATGGCGGCCAGGGCCTGCCCTTTCTGATCAACACGGCGGTAGGAGAGATATTCACCTCGGCCAACATGGCCTTCAACATGTATCAGGGCCTGACCCACGGAGCAGGCTCGGCAATCCATATCCACGGCACCGCCGAACAGAAGGCCACTTACCTGCCCCGCATGGTCAGTTGCGAATGGACCGGCACCATGAACCTGACCGAGCCGCATTGCGGCACCGACCTCGGGCTCATGCGCACCCGTGCCGAACCGCAGGCGGATGGCAGCTACGCCATCACCGGCACCAAGATCTTCATCTCGGCGGGTGAGCATGACCTCGCTTCCAACATCATCCATCTGGTTCTCGCCAAAGCCCCGGGCGGCGGGGAGGGTACGCGCGGCGTCAGTCTCTTCATCGTGCCGAAATTCATGGTCAACGCCGATGGCTCGCTCGGGCCGCGCAACGCGGTCTCGGTCGGCAAGATCGAAGAAAAGATGGGCATCCACGGCAGCGCCACCTGCGTGATGAACTATGACGGCGCCACAGGCTACCTTCTGGGCGATCTGCACAAGGGCATGCGCGCCATGTTCACCATGATGAACGAGGCGCGCATCGGCGTGGGCGTGCAAGGCTACGCCGTGGCAGAGGCCGCCTACCAGAACGCGCTCGCCTATGCCAAGGACCGCCTGCAGGGCCGCGCCGCGACCGGCCCCGCCAATCCTGAGGGCCCTGCCGACCCGCTGATCGTCCACCCCGACATCCGCCGGATGCTGATGGATCAGAAAAGCTTCGTCGAAGGCGCGCGCGCCCTGTCGTTCTGGGGCTCCTACCTCATCGACCGCGCCGCGCGCAACAAGGATGCCGCGGCCGACGGTCTCATCTCGCTTCTTACGCCGGTGATCAAGGGCTTTCAGACCGATCGTGGCTTCGACATGACCGTGGCCGCCCAGCAAATCTACGGCGGTCATGGCTATATCGAGGACTGGGGTCTGTCGCAGCATGTCCGCGACGCCCGCATCGCGATGATCTACGAAGGCGCCAATGGCGTGCAGGCGCTTGACCTCGTGGGGCGCAAGCTCGCACAGGACGGAGGCAAGCACCTATTGGGCTTCTTTGAAATCGTGAAATCCGAATGCCGCGCCCATGGCGAAGACCCGCGCATGGCAGGCTTCACCGAGCCTTTGAAGACCGCCTCGAAACAGCTGCAGGCGGCGGCCTTGTATTTTGTGGCGCAGGGCGTGAAATCGCCTGACACGGTTCTGGCAGGCTCGCACGACTTCCTGCACCTCATGGGCCATGTCGCTTTTGGCCTGATGTGGACACGCATGGCCGCAGCCGCCTGTTCCGCCCTCGACGCAGGCCACCCCGACACCGATTTCCTGCATGCCAAGATTGCGACGGGCCGTTACTACATGGCCCGCCAGCTGCCGTCCTGCGCTCTTCACCTTGCCCGCATCGAAACCGGCGCCGACACCGTCATGGCGCTCGCGCCCGACGCGTTCTAGCTCATCCTCACTCCGAACAGCCACACATGCCCAAACGCTTCCGCCTCACCCGCCGCTTTCCCGTCGCCATGACCGAGGACGGCTACCGCGCGCTTCGGCGCTTTGCCACCGAGGCGGGGCTGGATGAGGGTGAGGCGCTGTCCTTTCTTTTCGAACACTTCTCCTCCGTCATCGACCACGATACGCTTACCCACCGCCTGCGCCTCTTCAACGCGGACCTCGACTCCCGGAAATCCTGAGCCCTTTCATCTATTCATAAGTATCCCACGGGGGTCTGGGGGTGTGAAACCCCCGCGGCGCCTGCAACCCGAAAGACCGCCCGATGATGAGACTTTACTGCTTTGGCGAATCCGGCAATGCCTACAAGGTCGCCCTGGCCCTGACCTTCGCCGACCTGGAATGGGAGCCGGTCTATGTCGATTTCTTCAACGGCGAAACCCGCACCCCGGCCTTTCGCGCGCTGAACGAAATGGGCGAAGTGCCGGTTCTGCTCGATGGCGACACCGTGCTCACCCAGTCCGGCGTGATCCTCGACTACATCAGTTCCAAATCCGGCAAGCTCGGGGGCCGTTCTGCCGCCGAACGGCGCGAGGTGCTGCGCTGGCTCTTTTGGGACAATCACAAGCTTTCGACCCAGATCGGCGCTGCCCGCTTCATCGCCAACTTCCTTGCCGAAGACAAACGCCCGGTCGGGGTCGTCCCCTTCCTGCACGGTCGGCTCAAGACTGCCTATGCCTTGCTTGACGGCCACCTGGCCGCCCGCAAATGGGTGGCGGGAGAGGCGATGACCATCGCCGATCTTTCCTGCTGCGGCTATCTCTATTACCCGGAACCCTTCGGCTTCTCCCGCGCCGACTGGCCCAACATTGACCGCTGGCTTTCGGCCATCGCGGCCCATCCGGGCTGGAAGCCGCCTTATGACCTGATGCCCGGCAACCCGTCCGACCGCGCCGCCTGACCCTTTCATCTTGTGAGGCACCTCATGACTGACGCCTATATCTTCGACGCCATCCGCACCCCCCGCGGCAAGGGACGGCCCGACGGCAGCCTGCACGAGGTGACTTCCGTCGCGTTGTCGGCCATGATCCTCGATGCCCTCGCCGCACGCAACGGCCTGAAGGGGCATGCGGTAGAGGACGTGATCTGGGGCAATGTCACGCAGGTGGGTGAACAGGGTGGCGGCCTTGCGCGTACGGCTGTTCTGGCCTCGGGGCTGGATGAATCGATCCCCGGTTTGTCCATCAACCGCTTCTGCGCCAGCGGGATGGAGGCCGTGAACCTCGCCGCAAACCAGGTTCGTGGCGGGGCAGGGCATGCCTATATCGCGGGCGGTGTCGAAATGATGGGCCGGGTGCCGATGGGGTCGGATGGCGCCGCCATCGCTGCGGACCCTACCGTCGCGATGAAGACCTGTTTCGTCCCGCAAGGGATCTCGGCCGACCTGATCGCCACCGAGTACGGCTTCACCCGGGATGACGCCGACGCGCTGGCCGTGGAAAGCCAGGCGCGCGCAGCCCGCGCCTGGGCCGAGGGGCGGTTCTCCCGCTCGGTCGTCCCTGTAACCGACCGCAACGGCCTGACCATACTCGACCGTGACGAATACATGCGCCCGGGTACCGACATGCAGACCCTCGGGGCGCTCAAGCCCGCTTTCAAGGACATGGGCGAGACGATGCCCGGTTTTGACAAGATCGCCTTGATGAAATTCCCGCATCTGGAGCGGATCAACCACATCCACCATGCCGGAAATTCGTCAGGCATCGTGGATGGCGCCGCAGCCGTGCTGGTCGGCTCGCGGGAATGGGGCAAGGCGCAGGGGCTCAAACCCCGCGCCCGCATCCGCGCCACAGCCAAGATCGGCACCGACCCCACCATCATGCTGACCGGCCCTGTGCCGGTCACACAGAAGATCCTGCGCGATGCCGGCATGGCGATTTCAGATATCGACCTCTTCGAGGTCAACGAAGCCTTCGCCTCGGTCGTTCTGCGCTTCCGGCAGGCCTTCGGGGTGGACGCGTCGCAGGTCAACGTCAACGGCGGCTCCATCGCCATGGGTCACCCCCTTGGGGCCACCGGCGCGATCATCATCGGCACCTTGCTGGATGAGTTGGAACGGACCGGCAAATCCACCGGGCTTGCCACGCTCTGCGTGGCCTCGGGCATGGGGGCCGCCACGATCATCGAACGGGTCTGACCAATGACCTTGCAAGCTAAGGTCTCGATTGCCCGTGCCGCCAAGCAAACATCGCATTGCCGCATTGATGTCGAATTCGTGCCATCTTGCGTCGCTACGCCGGGAGATGAAAAGCGAGACAGCACTACTTACCTTTCTATTCGAGTGCGCTTTGGAAAGACAAGTCATGTACCGATCCATCACCGAGCATCTGCAACGGCGTGGCGACCTTCTCCTCTCGGGACGATACGAGGAACTTTCGCGCCTTTATCTGCTGCCGCAGGCGCTGTACCTTTCGGACAGCCCATGGGTCCTGCGCGACACGGCGGATGTGGTCGCCGCGATGGGGCGGCTGCACCAGATGCTGCGCGAGCGGCAGATCCTCAGCTGCATCCCCACGGTCATGGCGATGCAACTGCCCCGAAAAGGCCGATTTCGCGCCTGGGTCCGCTGGAGCGAATTCTCGGCAGACCCGTCGCAGAACGGCTCCTCCGAGGTGGTCTATTACTTCCGCGAAACCCCGAACGGCCTGAAAACCGAGATGCTGGAGTTCAAAGAGCTCAGCCTGCCCGAGTTCCGCCAGATCGTCCCCAACCGGTTGCGCACTGCCTGAGCCGTCTGCCCCGGCCCTTTGCGCGCCTGTCGCAAAGGAGACCCCGATGAGCGTGATCGACCCGGCAGAAGTCCCTGTCAAGATCGGCTCGATCTATCCCTCCCCCTATGCCGAGATGGTGGCCGGGCGCAGCTCGCTGCGTTTGGGGCAAGCGGGCGGACTTTCGCAGTTCGGGGTCAACCTCGTGACGCTTGCCCCGGGTGCAATGTCCTCGCTGCGCCACTGGCACTTGAACGAGGATGAATTCGTGATGGTGACCGAAGGCGAATGCACCTTGGTGCAGGACGCGGGGCAGACGGTGATGCGCCCCGGCGACTGCGCGGCCTTTCCAGCGGGGCGCCCGGACGGGCACCACTTCCTCAACCGCGCCGAGGCTCCGGCCCGGTTCCTTGTGGTAGGCACCAAGGCCCCGCGCGAAGTGGCCACCTATTCCGACGTCGATCTTGTGGTCGAGATGGAGGCGGGGGTCAGCCGCTTTACCTACAAGGATGGCACCGACTGGGCAGGTCCACGATGATCGTGGATGCAGCCACCGCCCCGACCAGCGGCCAGAACAGGCTGCACACGGTGCATCTTTCGGTTGCGGGCGGCCAGACGCAGTTCGGCGCTTGTGTCGATACGCTTGAGCCGGGGGCCTGGTCCTCGCGCAGGCACTGGCACAAGGCGGAGGATGAGCTTCTCTTCATTCTCGAGGGCACCGCGACCCTGCGTGACGACGAGGGCGAGCACAGGCTTGACCCCGGGGATGCCGTCTGCTGGCGGCATGGTTACCCCAACGCGCATCACGTCATCAACCGGGGCGACGCCCCCTGCCGCTGGTTGATCACCGGCAGCCGGGCCGAGGGCGACATCTGCCATTATCCCGACTGTCGCGAACAGCAGGTGAACCGTGACACCATTTGGGCGGTTATGTCGGCAAAGGGGCAGGTGCTGTGCAGCGGCGATCTTCCGCCCGAGCTATTGGGCCTGCCACCCGTCTGGGGCACGGCTTTTGACGCAAAGATCCCCGCGGCCCGCATCCGGCGCGCAGCCGGAGCGCAGCCGGCGCCCTGTGGCAGAACGAAGTTGACACCCCGCATCCGATCCTCGGCACCAGCCCCGGTCCCTGCCGCGCGCGGCAGATCAGCGATCCCGGCGGCCTTTCGCAGTTTGGCGCCTTTGTCGAGGAGTTGCCCCCCGGCTTTACCTCGGGCCGCCGCCACTGGCATGAGGCGGAAGACGAGATGATCCTGACGCTGGCGGTCGAGACCGTGCCGGGGGAAGAGCTGGAGACGACGCTGCACCTCGGCGATGCCGCCTACTGGCCCGCAGGGCGCCCGGTGGGCCACAGGCTCGACAACCGCAGCCGGCAGCCTGCCCGCTATCTGGTGATCGGCACCCGCCTTGCGCAGGACCGCGTCCATTGCACCGACCATGACGTTGTCACCGAAAAAGACGGCGCCGCCCGCCGCTATCTGCACTGCAACGGCACCCCTCACCCTACAGGAGCGCGACCATGACCGATTTCACCGCTGTGACCGACGCCGACGGCATAACCACCCTGACATGGGACGTGCCGGAGCGGTCGATGAACGTCATGTCCGAGGCGAGCCTATCCGTACTCGACAGTCTGATTGATGCGGCCCTCGCCGACAAGGCAGTCAAGGGGGTGATCATCACCTCCGGGAAAAAGGACTTTGCCGGCGGCATGGACCTGAACGTCGTCGCCCGGATGAAGGAAAGGGGCGGGGCTGCGCCTGCCAAGTCGGTCTTTGACGGGCTGATGCACATTCACGGCATCCTGCGCAAGATCGAGCGGGCAGGAATGGATCCGAAGACGCTGAAAGGGGGCAAGCCGATCGTGGCGGCGCTGCCGGGCACGGCGCTCGGCATCGGGCTGGAACTTCCGCTCGCCTGCCACCGCATCATCGCGGCCGACAATCCCAAAGCCAAGATCGGCCTGCCGGAAATCCTCGTAGGGATCTTCCCCGGCGCAGGCGGCACGACGCGTCTGGTGCGCAAGATGGGGGCGCTGATGGCGGCGCCTTTCCTGCTGGAGGGCAAGCTGTCTGATCCGAGGTCCGCCAAGACCGCAGGCCTGATCGACGAGGTGGTGGCGCCCGAGGCGCTGCTGTCGCGCGCCAAGGAATGGATCCTCGGCGCCAAGGACATGGACCTTGTGAAACCCTGGGATGACAAGGGCTACAAGATGCCGGGCGGCGCGCCCTATCATCCGGCGGGCTTTGCGACCTTTGTCGGCGCCAACGCGATGATCCACGGCAAGACCATGGGCGTCTATCCGGCAGCAAAGGCATTGATGGCCGCGGCCTATGAAGGTGCGCTCGTGCCCTTCGACACCGCCCTGAGGATCGAGGCGCGGCAGTTCACGTCGGTTCTGCTCAATCCCTCCTCCTCGGCGATGATCCGCAGCCTGTTCATCAATAAGGAGGCGCTGGAGAAGGGCGCCGTGCGCCCGAAGATGTCCGATCAGACGGTGAAGAAACTCGGCGTGATCGGCGCGGGGATGATGGGGGCGGGCATCGCTTATGTCAGTGCCAATGCCGGTATCGACGTGGTGCTGATCGACGCGGCGCAGGAGGCTGCGGATCGCGGCAAGGCGTTTGCCGCCGACACGCTGGATAAGGGTGTGCAGCGCCGGAAGGTCACGCCCGAGCAGAAAGAGGCTGTGCTCGCGCGGATCACCGCCACGACCGATTACGCGGCACTGAAGGGCTGCGATCTGATCGTCGAGGCGGTGTTCGAGGACATGAAGATCAAGGCCGACGTCACCGCAAAGGTCGAGGCGGTGGTGGGTGAGAAATGCATCTTCGCCACCAACACCTCCACCCTGCCGATCAGCGATCTGGCAAAGGCCAGCATCCGGCCCTCGAAGTTCGTCGGCATCCACTTCTTCAGCCCGGTGGACAGGATGATGCTGGTAGAGATCATCCGCGGCAAGAAGACCAAGGACCGCGCGGTGGCCAAAGCGCTGGATTTCGTTCGCCAGCTGAAAAAGACCCCTATCGTGGTGAATGACGCGCGCTTCTTTTATGCCAACCGCTGCATCATCCCCTACCTCAACGAAGGCATGCGGATGGTGGCCGAGGGTGTGGCGCCTGCGCTGGTCGAGAATGCGGCCAAGCTCGTGGGGATGCCGCTTGGCCCGCTGCAACTGGTGGACGAAACCTCGATCGACCTCGGGGTAAAGATCGCCAAGGCCACAAGGGCTGCGATGGGGGCCGACTACCCCGACGAAGCGGTGGACAATGTACTCTTTGCGATGGCCGACAAGGGACGCCTTGGCAAGAAGGCGAACGCAGGCTTTTATACCTATGGCGCGGACAGTAGGCGCGAGGGGCTTTGGGACGGGCTGGCCAGGCTCTGGCCGGTGGCCGGGGCCCAGCCCGACCTGACCACGGTGCAGCACCGACTGCTGATGGCCCAGGTGCTGGAGGCGGTGCGGGCGCTGGAGGATGGCGTTCTGACCCACATCCGCGAAGGCGACGTGGGCGCAATTCTCGGCTGGGGCTTTGCGCCGTGGTCGGGCGGGCCTTTCAGCTGGCTCGACATCATCGGTGCGGCCAAGGCAGTAGAGATCTGCGAAAGCCTGACCGCTGCGCATGGCGCGCGTTTTGCGGCGCCAGCGCTTTTGCGGGAAATGTCTGCAAAGGGCGAGACGTTCTACACGCGCTTCGCCCCCGCCCAAGCCGCCTGACTGACGGCAGGACCGGGCCACGGCGCCCCGGCGGAATGACGCCTCCGCTCTGCCTTGCGGGGCGGGAGGCGCTCCCTTTGGGTCTATCTTACGCCCGCCCTGGTACAGGGTCGTCAAAGCCGTAGCCAAACCGAGCGATATCGGTGGCACAAAGGTCGGCCACAAGGCCCGCATCCGCGTCGCTGTAAAAATGACGCCAGTCGGCAGCACGGGCCGAGGCGTTTTCTCGGGGCAGGCACAGGCGAAACCCCAGATGCGCCTCGAACGGAGCGAGATCCTCGCGCAGATGTTCCAGCCGGAGAAACATCGCTGCGCGCTCCTCCCCGGCGGCATCGCGCAAGTAGGCCGTATAAGGCCACAGCGTCAGGCTCATCCGAGTTTGCGAATGATTGAGAAATTCCGAGAAAGCATGGGTTTTCGCAAGGCCTACGGCAGGATGGGCAAAAGACTGTGCCCCGAGCCAGTAGTAGTAGCTGACCAGCCGGTCCCATGGGTTGCGCACGAGGGCGACAAGGGTGAACTGCGACAACTCCTTTATCCCGACCAGCCCGTCGATGTCCGCAAGAGTCGAGTGCTTCCAAAGCCGCCCCCGGGTTTTCAGGCCCCGCGACTGAAGTCCGCGCAGCCGTCCCGCCCGCGCCCGCGCCTTGGGGGTGTCACCGATGAGAAGGTCGTCCTTCATCGCACGCGCCTCAAGCGCTGCAGCCAGTGCGGTGCCCCCGGTCTTCGGGATATGCACGAAGATGAAGCGGCGCCCGCGCGAGATGATCATGGCCTTTCCCGAAGGAACGGCAGGCTTCGGGGGCATCGAGCCCCCGAAGCCTGCGTTGCCACGGAAGACGGCGCCCGCACTGCGAACCTCAGACCGGATTGATCAGGGGGCTGCCCTCGGCATGGGCGATCAGGTTTTCGACAGCCATCATCCCCATGCTTTCCCGCACCTCGAGCGCGGCGGTGCCGAGATGCGGGATCAGGGTCACATTTTCCATCGCCATGAAAGCCGCGGGCACTTTCGGCTCGAATTCGTAGACATCAAGCCCGGCCCCGGCAATACGGCCCGCCTGCAGCGTGGCGATCAGCGCGGCTTCGTCCACCACATCGCCCCGGCTGATGTTGACGAAGATGCCCGAGGGCTGCATGTGCAAAAGGGCCTCGGCGTTGATCATGTGATAGGTTTCCTTGCCGCCCGGCACGGCCACCACCACAAAATCCGCGGCCATCGCCTCGGCCATCGGCACCTGCCGCGCGGGCACGCCCGCATCGGCCACGGTCGAGCGGTTGGCAAAGCGCACGTCCATCCCGAAGCCGAAATGGCAGCGGCGCGCAATCGCCTTGCCGATGCGTCCCATGCCGATGATGCCCACCGACCTGGCCGTGACGTGCTGGCCCAGCATCTGGACCGGCGACCAGCCTCCCCAGTTGCCCGCCCGCAGGATCCGCTCGCCCTCGCCCAGACGGCGGGCGGTCATCAGGATCAGCGCCATGGCGATATCGGCAGTGGCATCGGTCACGGCACCCGGCGTGTTGGTGACCGCAATCCCTGCAGCCTTTGCGGCCACAGCGTCGATATGGTTGTAGCCTACCCCGAAGTTCGCGAGGATCCGCGCCCGTGCACCGGGCACATCGGCAAAGACATCGGCCTGATAGCGATCCCCAAGGGTTGGCAGAATCATGTCATAGCCCGCAAGGCTCTCCCGTAGCTCTGCCGACGAAAGCGGCGTCGTTTCGCTGCGCGCCGTCACGTCAAACCGCGCACGCAGCGCGGCCATCACCTTGTCCGGCAAGGGCCGGGTCACCAGAAGCGTCGTCAATACAATCTCCCTCCCAAAGGCACATCCTGATCAGGCACCATCAGCACTACTTGTCCGTCGTTGTCCGGCACGCCCAGAACCAGCACCTCGGACAGCACCTTGCCGATTTGGCGGGGCGGAAAGTTCACCACGGCGATCACCTGTCGGCCAACCAGCGCGTCGGTGGCATAGTGCCGCGTGATCTGCGCGGAGGAGCGTTTGATGCCCAGATCCCCCCCGAAATCCACCCAGAGCTTGATCGCGGGCTTGCGCGCCTCGGGGACCGGTTCGGCCCGGACGATCCGTCCCACGCGGATATCCACGCGCTGAAAATCGTCATAGGTGATCATTTTCCCAGCTCCCGCCCACGGTCGGCGGCGGCTTTGACCGCCCGCGCCAGCAGTGGCGGCATCCCGGTTCCCTCATCCATCAGCACGGCCAGTGCGGCCGCCGTGGTGCCCCCGGGCGAGGTCACATTGATGCGCAGCTGTGCCGCACTGTCGGGCGAGTGGAAGGCGAGCTCCCCTGCCCCGCAGACGGTGGCGCGCGCAAGTCGCATCGCGGTATCGGGCGCCAGACCCTGCGCCACGCCCGCCGCGGCCATCGCCTCGATCAGATGAAAGACATACGCCGGACCCGAGCCCGAAACGGCGGTCACGGCATCAATCTGATGCTCCCCCTCCAGCACGACCACGTCGCCCACCGCCGCCATCAGCGCCTGGGCGAGCGCCAGGTCCGCAGCAGTGGAATCGGCGTTCTTGCAAAGGCCGGTGATCCCCCGGCCCACCGTCGCGGGCGTGTTCGGCATGGTGCGCACAATCGGCGTGCCCGCCCCCAGCACCGCCTCGAATGCCGCAATCGTGGTGCCGGCGGCGATGGAGATGAAGAGCGTGCGCCCCCGCCCAAGCGCTTGCAACGCGGGCAGCGCCGCCCCCATCATCTGCGGCTTCACCGCGATGACGGCAACAGCCGGGGCCGGTGGGGTGCCTTCGTTCAGATGAACGCCCGCGCCTTTCAGCCAATCGGCGGGATTCGGTTCGATCACCCAGACCGATGCCGCCGGCAAGCCCGCCCTGAGCCAGCCCGACAGCAGGGCCGTCCCCATCTTGCCGCATCCCAGAAGTACCAGCCCATTCCGGGCGACCGCGTCCAATGCCATTCCGCTTCCCTCGTCCCGGGGCAAAGGTTAGGCGCGTCCGTAAGCCTCGGCAATGGCAACCTTCATTGCCTGAGCCGGGGTATTGTCGGCCCAGGCCACCAGCTGGAAGGCCGGGTAGAACCGCTCCGCCGCCATCACGGCCGACCCGATCAGCCGGTCGATCTGTTCCGGCCCGACACATTGCCCACCCGCGAGCACCAGACCATAGCGCCAAACCATCAGCTTCTGCTCGGTCCAGTAGGTGAAGGCACCGGTCCAGACCATGTCATTGCAGCGGTTCAGCAAATCATAAACTTCGGCCATCCGCCGTTCGGGTGGCTCCATCTCGAAGGTGCAGATCAGCCGCAGCGTCTCGTCCTGCGCGTTCCACGCGAGCGTCAGCGAATAGGTCCGCCACTGCCCTTCGACCGCCATAGCGATCTGGTCATCGGTGATGCGGTCGAACTCCCAGTCATGATGCTCGGCCAGGGTTTCCACGATGTCGATGGGGTGCAGATCATCGCCAGCCAGCAGGTCTTCGGATAGAGACATTAACTGCCCTCACGTTAGAGCCTTTGTAGATCCAAGTCTACTACAGGCTGGGGGTTCGGCAAATCTCAGTATTCGCCGCATGTGCGGTTACTAGATATGGTGCGGGAGGAGCGAAAGCCTGTAAAGCGCTTTCTTTGGATTTTTCCTGTGGACAAGCCGATTTGTGTGTGTGCGGCGTGACAGCAGAAGCTG